>Ga0209050_1000767_pt1 | contig 46094 bp, 24 predicted proteins | sample Araplavi_mTSA_r2_FD_184276 | JGI IMG/M metagenome (GOLD analysis project Ga0209050, IMG submission 184276) | Arabidopsis root microbial communities from North Carolina, USA - plate scrape MF_Cvi_mTSA_r2 (SPAdes) (version 2) | ecosystem: Host-associated > Plants > Roots > Endosphere | place: USA... | reverse complement strand
GCCGGGTCGAACCATTCCGCGAGCTGAGCTTCTGCTTCCTTCAAAACCTGGTCCTCCACTGACCGCCGCTCCCGGTTTTGGCGGTCCAAGCCTTCGGCAATCGCCCGGGCCCGGGCTGGATCGTCCGTGAGCAGCAGTTCCAGCGAGTCCAGGGCCGTCCCCAGGCGCCCGGCGGCGTTCAGGCGGGGCCCGAAGCCAAAAGAGACTGTCCCGGCCAGGAAAGGCGGTTTGAGGCCTGCTACGGCCACCAGCGCGCGCAGACCGACCCAACAGGACTGGGCCAGCCGTTGCAACCCGTGTTTCACCAAGGTTCGGTTCTCATCCAGCAGCGGCACCAAATCAGCCACCGTACCCAGCGCTACGAGATCCAGCACGTCCCGGAGGTCGAAAGACGCCACCGGTCGCCGCTTCAGCAGGGCATGGGCGAGTTTAAAAGCCAGCCCCGCACTGCACAGGTGGTGATCGCTTTCCCCGCGTTTGGGATTCACCACCGCCACGCAGCGCGGCAATTCGGTCCCGCATTCGTGGTGATCGAGCACGATCACATCCACCCCGCGCTGGGTGAGCCCCGCGATTTCCGCCCCCGAGGTCGTTCCGCAGTCCACCGCGATGAGCAAAGCCGGCCGATATTCTTCCAAGCAGCGCGTAATCCCGTCTTCCGAGAGGCCGTAGCCTTCATCCACGCGATGCGGCAAAAAACACGCGGGCGAAGCGCCCAGAGCCCGCAGCACGCGAGTGAGCAGGGTGAGCGAGGTCACCCCATCCACGTCGTAGTCCCCGTAGAGCACGATTTTTTCCCCGGCATCGACCGCCGCCAGCAGGCGATCGACCGCAGGAGCCATATCTGGCAAGAGGAAAGGATCGCGCAACGAACGCAGCCGCGGGTCGAGGAATTCCGCGGCACGCTCCGGGTCACCGCAACCCCGTTGCAGTAACAGGCGGGCGGCGAACGGCGGCAGAGCGAGCTGTCGAGCCAGCGCTTCGATCGCGGAAGCAGCCAGCGGTTCGGGAAAAATCCAACGCACACGCCAAGTTAGCGGGCATCCGGGTCGCCATGCAAACACTGTGGATGGCTTCTTTTGCTCAAGGTGCCGTTTTTCAGGCATCGTCTGAGGCGTCGCCCGGCTGTCTTTCTTCTGTTACACAGCTGTAATTGGGACGTGGCACGGTCGTTGCTTTGTGCTCGCCGTCCGCGGCGCGGGCGTGCTGCCCAGAGCAGCGTTTCGCGCCAGGGACTATGTCTGACCAGTCAATTTTTCGGGGAGAGCAAGCGCTTCCGGCTGTTTGGTTTGTGCAGCCGGAATGCGCGCTGCCCACCCCGGTGGAACAATGATCTAGGGAGGGTGAGGGACATCACGCGGGCGGGAGGCCGGGTGGCCTCCCGCCCGTCGTGCTTTCAGCACGGCGCGCGGGCGAAGGGGGACTTTTTTCCGTCCTCCCGCGAAAAACTCAATCGGCCGATTTCTCCCGATTCAATTCTCGCTGCCAAAATCTAGGGTGATCGCCCGACAAGCTCGTTTCCCGCTATCGGCGTCATCCGTGACCTGGTTCCGAACTCACGGCTTGGGCATGGCTCATTTCGACCCCCGGTTCCGGCCTGTGTCGCCTTTTGCTCAAGGGTATTTGTAGATGTCGAAAAATAAGCATCTTCTGAAGGGACAAAAGAGACCGGAAAGTGACTTTCTTCTGTAAGTGGCCTGCGGACAGGAGGCTGGCACACCCATTGCTAAGGGCCGCGCGCACTCCGCGCCGCCCACCGGGAGTCCGGCCGGGGTGTCACTAGTCAAAATCAACCACCATCATTCAACTCACCTGATGAAACTGACCCATCGTCTCTCCGCATGGTGTGCGGCGCTCCTACTGGTCGCCGCCCCACTCGGAGCCATCGCCCAGGACACCCCGCCCGCCACGCCACCCGCTCCGGCCGCTGAGGCCCCAGCGGCTCCGGCCCCACCGCCAGCTCCGGCTCCGGCTGCTCCCGCTGCGGAAGCACCCAAGCCCGCTGAAGCGGCCGCCGCTGCTCCGGCTGAAGAAAAGAAGCCCGCTGAGCCGACGCTCGAACAGCGCGTCGCCGACATCGAGGCTTACATGAACAACGCCGCCCGCACACCGGACGTTGCCTCCAAGGTTCCTGGCCCGGGTCCCGGCCACAATGCATGGCAGATGGTCAGCACCGCGCTGGTGCTCTTCATGACCCTGCCCGGTCTGGCCCTCTTCTACGGCGGCCTCGTCCGCAAGAAGCACGTCCTGAGCGTGCTCGCCCAGTGCCTCGGCATCGCCGGCATGGTCACCATCCTCTGGTGGATCTGCGGCTACAGCCTCAGCTTCGGCGTGGATGCCAAGAGCCCGTACATCGGCGACATGAGCAATGCCTTCTTCAAGGGCATTGAGCCCGGCAAGACCGGCGCCGGCTACTACTGGATCAGCGACTCCATGTGGGCGATGTTCCAGCTGACCTTCGCGATCATCACCCCGGCCCTCATCATCGGCGCCATCGCCGAACGCATGAAGTTCATCGCCGTGCTGCTCTTCGTCGCGCTGTGGATGTTCGCCGTCTACTTCCCGTTTGCCCACATGGTGTGGAGCACGACCGGCCTCATGTGCGGTCCGTTGAACCCGAACGCCGCCATCAAGGCGATCGACTTCGCCGGTGGTACCGTCGTTCACATGACCTCGGGCTGGAGCGCTCTGGTGCTCTGCATCATCCTTGGGCCGCGTCTCGGCTTCGGCAAGGAGCCGATGCCCCCGCACTCCATGGTGCTTTGCATGGTCGGCACCGGCATGCTCTGGGTCGGCTGGTACGGCTTCAACGCCGGCTCCGCACTCGGCGCCGATGCGATCGCTTCGAACGCCTTCACCACCACCACCCTCGCTGCCGCTACCGCGGGCTTCGTCTGGGCGGTTGCGGAATGGATCGTCCGTGGTCATCCCAGCGTCCTGGGCTTCTGCTCGGGCATTGTGGCCGGCCTCGTCGTGATCACGCCCGCTTGCGGCTTCGTGACCACCACCGGCGCCATGTGGATCGGCCTCGCCGCCGGCATCATTCCGTTCCTCGCGGTTTCCTACCTCAAGGGCATGCTCGGCTATGACGACGCGCTCGATACCTTCGGCGTGCACGGCGTGGGTGGCACCCTCGGTGCGATCCTCACCGGCGTCCTCGCCGACGAGAAAGCGAACAGCGTGGTTGGCCCGCTCAAGGCCGGCCTCCTCGGCGCGCAGCTCAAGGCCGTCGCCCTGACCATCGTCTGGAGCGTGGTGGCCACTGCCATCATCGCCTTCATCGTGAAGCTCGTCGTCGGCCTCCGTCCGACGGCCGAAGTCGAAACCGCGGGTCTCGACATCAGCGAGCACGGCGAAGAAGGTTACCTCATCTAACTAATTGGCCGGGCGCACTTCGGTGCGCCCGTCGCCCGGGTGGGTTGAAGAGGGGAGCCGCGCTTGTGCGGCGACCCTCCAACCCGCGGGGCAGAGCCATCCTGCAAATCACGAGATCCAACATCCAGTGAAGAAAATCGAAGCTATCATCAAACCGTTCAAGCTCGAGGAAGTCAAAGACGCCCTCGCCGAAGTGGGCGTCGAAGGCATGACCGTCAGTGAGGTCAAGGGTTTCGGCCGCCAGAAAGGCCACACCGAAATCTACCGCGGGAGTGAATACACCGTGGACTTCCTGCCGAAGATCAAGATCGACGTCGTCGTCGCCGACGCGCTCGTCGAAACCGCCGCCCAAGCCATCCTCAAAGCCGCCAAAACCGGCAAGATCGGTGACGGCAAGATCTTCGTCAGCCCGGTCGACGATGCCATCCGCATCCGCACCGAGGAAAAAGGCGAGAAAGCGGTTTAGTTCGATCCGCTCTTAGGGACAACATAGGGACACCAATCCGGCGCCACTCGTGAATCACGGGCGGCGCCGGTTTGTTTTTGGGGAAAGCGTCGGTACCCGCGCAGCGACGAAGGCGGCCCTCAAAGGCCACTCCGCAGACGCACCTTCCGTTGGTGTACAGGTTTTAGCCTGACCAAAGGTGGCGGGCTTCTTCCCTCGTACGAAGCGACCCAACATCACCCCCGCCGCGCGATTGCCACTCGCGCCGCGCCCAGCCTATTTTCCCCCGCGATGACTCCGCCTTCCCCGCTGGCCCCGCGCCGCCTTCTCTGGCTCGTGGCCTTCCTTTTTGCCGCCGCCATTTTCACGTGGTCGGCCTGGCGGTGGTGGACCTTTCAGTACAGCACGTTCGACCTCGCCTTCTACGTCCAGGGCTTCTGGCTCGCCCTGCGTGGAGAATGGCAAACCAGTCTTCTCGGTGTCTCCATCCTGGGCAACCACGCCGAGCCTACCATCTTCCTCGGCCTCCCCCTTTTCGCGCTCTGGCCGCACCCGCTCTTTTTTGTGCTCGCCCAGGTGCTGGCCCTGGTGTCCCTCCCGTTCACTGCCTGGCGCATCGCCCGGCGTCTGGGCTTCGAATCGTGGCCGAGTGCGTGGCTGGCGCTCGCCACCCTCATCACTCCCGCCACGAGCTGGGTCGCCCTGCACGAATTCCACCCCGAAGCCCTCGCCGCTCCGCTCCTGCTCCTCGTCGCCGAAGCCCGCCTGACCCAACGCTATGGGCGCTTTTGGCTTTGGTGGCTGCTGGCCCTCGGCATCAAGGAAAACGTCGCTCTGCTGCTCGCCTGGTGGACTGCGGTGGAGGCGTTCATCGGCTGGCGCGAGCGCTGGGATACACGCCGCCAGCTGCGCTGGAATTGGTTCCCCGGCCTCGTCGCCTTTGCCTGGGTCGCATTTTACGGCGCCTGGCTCGCCCCACGGCTCAATGGTGGCCGCGTCGACTACGGCGAACTCTATCGCCACCTCACCGGCCCCTCCGGCGGATTGCTCTCCACGATTCTCTTTCACCCAGGCCGCGTATTTCAGGCGATCGTCCGCAGCCTCACCCTCGGCGATTTGCTCTGGGGCCTGCTGTTGCCTTTCCTGGCTCTGCCAGTTTTGCGCGCCCGCTGGCTTCTCATCGCGGTGCCCATTCTGCTCCAGCATCTCCTTTCCGTTCGCCCCGCCGAATGGTTCCTCCGCTGGCACTACGCTGCCCCCCTCATCCCCCTTTTCTGGTTGGCCGCCGTCGAGGCCCTGCGCCTGCCCCGGCTGCGACGCATCCCTGCCTGGACCCTTGCCGCCGGCAGTGTCGCCGGTTTCCTTTGGTTTGGCCCGCTCCGCCTCCTGCCGCAGGAACTCGACCTCTTCGCCCAACGCCTCGCCGAGCACCCCTGGCGCGCCGCGCAGATCGCCGCCATCCAAAACGATGCCCGGGCCTCCGTCACTGCCAGCCATGGCTACCTCCCGCACCTCGCGACCCGGCGCGAACTCTATTCGCTGCATCACGTCCTCAAAGGCCTCGTCACCCTCAGTGAGCAGCGCCTGCCCACGCCCGCGGCGACCGACTACGTCATCATCGATTACGCCGACAACTCCACCTTCAGCCCGCAGGCCGGCTTTTATCATCCCGCGATGAAAACCACGACGGGTGAATTGGTCCCCTCCAGCGATCAGCTGCTGCACACGTTCCTCGCCCAGGCTGAGTGGGAAAACGACAGCCTCAATGCCGTCACCCGCCTGCACCGGCTTGGCCCCGCGGCCCCTTCTTCTCTCGAGTCACCTTCCCCCGACCAAACTCCCGCCGCCGCGCTTACGCCCGGCCCGGTTCAAATCGCCATCGGAAGCGAAGGCATCGACCTCGATCTGGACTGGCAATTCGCCGTCCCTCGCACCGAATTCCGCTGGCTCTTTCTCACCGCCTCCGGCCCCGCGGGCGCCGCCCAAATTTACCGCGGCCTCGCCCGCCCTGAGGTCACCGGCGGCCACACCACCGAGCGCTGGAAAGTCCGTTTCCCCCCGGATCTCCCTCCGGGCCACTACCGCCTCCGCCTTCTGATCAGCGACCGTCTGCGCGCGGAGTGGGATCGGCAGAATCCCAACGGCCTCCTCGGCTACACCGACCAGATCATCCCCCTCGGCGAAGTGCAGCTTCCGCCCAAGCCGTAGTCCACGATGACGAGCCCCGGATCCGTTTTGCCAAGGCAAAGCCTATCGATTTCAGTGCTCGCGCTCGCGTTGGTTTCGCGACTCGCCCTGGCCAACAGCAACATCGTCACGCCACTCGAGAAAACGCCGCCAGCCGATGAGGTCCTGGCCTTCGCTTCCACTCCTCCGTGGGAGTCATCTCTTCCAATCAATCAATTAAAGCGTGACGATCTCCTCCTGTTTCTCCGGGAAGGCGTTCGCCACGGACCGGAGTTTTCGCGGGAAAAGTTTTCCCCGGAAAAGAATTCGGAGAATGTCTGGTGCACCGGCGTTTTCTTCACTCGTGAGGGCGCGGCCTACTATTGGAGTCTCTGGGACCGCCAGACGCTATTTTTGGTGACGACCGATTACCGCGGTTGCTATCTCACTTTGAAAACTTCTTCGGTTCAACCGGAACAAGTCCTCCGTGGCCGCGATGAGTTTCGCCCCCTGGCAGCCCCGACCGCGAACGATTTGCGGTATTTTGCCAACGCCGACCGACCCGCAACGGGATTCCAGATTTCCCGCACCAAAGGAGACATCGATCGCTTCCTCCGGCATGGGAAGGTCTTCCATTGCACCACCTCTTCCCAGCAGTTCGAAATTCAGGGGCGAGCCCGCCTGACCCTGCCTCCGATCCTGGGCAAGCGTCTCCGGGGGGTCGTGGAAACGGATGCCGCCGGCAGAATCTGTTTACTGGGCGCTGATCTTCACGTGGGCGGGACCTTGATGACCAAAGACGCCAGAGTAATCTTTTGGGAGCAGTGGGGCGACGACGTGATCCAACTCTCCGACTCCACGGGTGCCGAATGTGTCCTGCAAATCCCCTGATCCAAACGATGCGCCGCGTATCCCGAGTTTTGGCCGTGCTGGGGTTCCTCTGGGGCCTGTCTTCGGTGCTGGGTAGCCTGACGGTGGCGACCCCGAGGGAACTCGCCCACCTGAAGGCTCTGAACATGGCCGAAGTCGCACTGGCAGAGACACCGCCCACCGCCGATACGCCGGTGACCTTGTCTTCACAGCCGCTCCGTCTCGTGGTTCAGGGCGCAAAGGATCGCAAAGCGCTATCCGATGCTCAGGATGTAGCCCTGTTGTTGAACGCGGCGGTGGCGATGGTCTTGTCCGTCGCGCTGTTCTCCGTTTCGGCGAATCGGGACAAACAAAAAGCCGCCTGATCCAACGCGGTGAGGAGCTTAGCGCCCCGGCTTCGCCGGCGCGGGCAAATGCGCAAACCGCGTTGCCCATTCCTCCGGCAGCGGCACCGGTTTTCCTGGCGGCATCTTGATCACACAAAGCATCTGCCGCGATTGCACCATCAGCGTCCCATCCGCCGGGCGTACTACGTCGAAAGCCACCCAAAACCGCAGCCGATCCAACGATTCCAGCCGGCCTCGCACCTCCAGTTTGTCGCCGAGCCGGGCCGGCCGTTTGTAATCGATCTCCGTCCGCATCACCACGGGGTACACCCCGCGATCCGCCATCCCCACCAGGCCCATCCCGAGTTGCTCCGCCAGCAAGGTCCGGCAGGTTTCGATAAACCGCAGATACGCGATATTGTGGACCACCCCGGCACAATCCGTGTCGAAGAACATCACTTGCTCGTGGGTCGTCAGCTTGGGCGTATCGGGGGTCTCGGTCGTCTCGGTCGAACTCATGAACGGATGGATTTTTGGTGGAGGGCACCTCTACCCCAAACCCTCCGCACCCGCGAGTGCGCTCTCACCGGGACCTCAAACTCAGGTTTTCCCTCCTTTTCCGGCGCTTGCCCGGCTTCCGCCGCCCGTGTAGCACACTCCCCACTTGAACGACCCGGCTTCCACTTCAACCGCTCCCCAACGCTGGCGCTGGCTGGGCTTCCTCGCCCCGATCCTCATCCTCGCCGCGGCGATCGGGTATTATGGCAGCTACATCGCTTATTGGTTCAATCCGCACGATGAAGGCGGCACCGCTGCGCTGACCGCGCTGCGCCTGCTCCACGGCGAAGCGCCCATTCGTGACGTGGAACTCGGCTACAATGTCGGCTGGTACTGGCCCTTGGTCGGCCTGTTCAAAGTCGCCGGCGTCAATTTCCTCGTCCTGCGGGGCTACTTCTTTGCCCTGTCCACGCTCACCGCGCTGCTCGGCTGGAGCATCGTGCGGCGCGTCACCCGCCAGGAATGGCTCGCCCTCGCCGTTGGCCTCGGGTTGATCGTCTTCCCGGGTTCGCAGTTCAAAAACTACATCCCGCTCTGCGGCGTCGCGAATACCCTCTGTCTCGTTTCGGCTGCTCTCGCCGCCGGGCAAAGCCTCACCGCTTTTTGGCGCCGCCTCGCCCTGGGAGGCCTGATCCTTGGGTTCACGCTCCTCGTCCGGGTCGATCTGGGTTATCTTTTTGTCCTGCTCTGGGGTGGATTTCTTTTCCTCCGCTTCTGCACGGCGGGACTCGGCTTGGGCCGCCGCTTCATCGACGTCATCGTCGCGCTGGCCATCGTTTGTTCCGGCATCGTCGTCACCCACGCGCCGATCTATTGGGTCGCGCGTTCCGGCGGCTATGATCGCCAATTCACGGGCCAGTATACGGAGTGGTTCGAATACCTCAGCGACCTCGCGGGCAAAAATTTCCTGCCGGCGCAGCCGAAACCGGCCGCCACCGCGCCGGCACCTGCGGCCACGGCGGAAGCCGCTCAGCCCGCTGCGCCGGTCGCCACGATCGATCGCACGACGCTGCCGCGGGTCACCTGGGCTGCGGCTCGGGCCAGCAAGGAAGCCGACAAAACCATCCTGTTTGTCCTCACCTACCTGCCGGTCCTCATCTTCGCCGTCCTGCTCGCCTGGGCCATCCCGCAATGCCTCGGGACGATTTTCCGCGGCCGCTTCACCCTCGAGCATCCCGCCACGCTCGGCCTGCTGCTGCTCTTCGGTTCGCTCGCGACCTTCCCGCAGTTCTTTTACTTCCGGCCCGATCGCCCGCATCTTTCCGAGTTCATGCCCGGCTACATCGTGGCCACCGTCGCCGTGGTCGCGCTCATCGCCGGCCGCTGGCGCTGGATCGTTGCCGGGGTGCTCGCTCTCCAGTTCGCGCTCTTTGGCTGGTTTGCCCTCGATCACTATTCCGCCGGCACCATCGCGGCGCGGACCAAGATCAAGAAAAACAAACGCATCCGCTTCGAAGGAGCCAATGGCGTGCACGTGTGGGTCCATAAGGAAAAAGACTACCCCGAACTCGAAGGTGTCCGCGCCGCCGTGGTCGAACATTCCAAGCCCGGCGACTGGCTCATTTGTTATCCCTATCAACCGGGCTACAACGTGATGACCGATCGGCCCACCTACGAGCGCGACCTGTATCAGGACAATTCCACCGCCCCCGCGGGCTGGTCGAAGGGCGCCATCCGCCGCTTTGAGGCCAAACGTCCGGCCGTCGTCATCATCGACGACCGCCCGATCAATCAGGTCGAAGCCTCCCGCTTCAGCGTGTGGGCCCAGGGTGCCTACGAATATCTCAAGGCGAACTACCAGCTCACCGCCCACTTCGACACCATCGAAGTCTACACCCGCAAAGACGCCCCGCCTCCCCAGGCCCCGTAGAACTCCCCGCCATGAGTGCCCTCGCTTCTCTCGCCGAAACCGCCGTCGCCGCGCTGCGCAGAGAAGTCGGCGCCAATCTGCATTCCGTCAGCCTCTACGGTAGCGCGGTGCGGGGCGGAGTCATCGAGGGTGTCTCCGATCTGAACCTGCTCATTGTTCTCAAGGTCTCGGACTCCGCAGCGCACGAAGCCGTGGCGCGCGCGATCGGGAATGAGCCGCGCATCGCCCCTTTCGTCCTCGGCCTCGAAGGTTTCCCGCGCAGCGTGCATGCGTTCGCCTCGAAGTTCGCCAGCATCAAACGCTGGCACCGCGTGCTCCACGGCGAAGATGTACTCGCCCAGGTGAAGATCGAGCCCGACCTTGAGCGGTTCCTCTGCGAGCAAGCCCTCCGCAATTTGCGGCTCCGCCTGGCGCACGCTTTCATCACTCGCACGCGGCATCGCGGTTACGGCGCGTTTCTTATCCCGAATATTACGCCGATCATCCTGCGCCTTTCGGAAGTCGTCCGCCTTTCCGGGCACGATGTGCCCGACGAAATCGCCGCCCGCGTTCCTGTGCTCGTGCGGGAATTGAAGGTCGATGCCGACACGCTTTCCGATCTGCTCGGCCTTAAAGCTCAGCCCAAAGCCTGGCAGGAAGCCGCCGCCCCGCAGTGGCACGCCCGCGTCTTCGCCGCGCTCGATGTCACCGTGCGCTGGATCGAAGCGCACTGGCCGGAAAGCCGATGATCTTTCTCGCCGCCGAATCCATACCGGCGCTGGAGGCCTCCGAACCGCCGGGACCGTTCTCGCTGATCGACCGCCTTTTTCCGTGGTTCCACACCCTGCCGGGTGGGGCCTTCATGTTTTTCTACCTGGCCTGGTTTGCGGTGCTCTGGTTCTGGCTGTGGAAAATCCGCCAGACGGCCAACTACAATCGTTCGCCCATCGCAGCCACCCTCCTCGCCGTCGCTCTTTTTGAAGCTCCGGCGATTGCCCGCTGGGTCATTGGTTCGAGCTACGGCATGCACCGCTGGAATTTCCTCGGTACTGCCATGTTTTTGGGCGGCCTGCTGCTGCTCGGCCGCATCGAAGGTTCGAAGCCGGCGGGCAGTGGTTCATCCGCTAGCAGCAGCGACAGTAGCTGCAGCAGCGGTTGTGGGGGCGGAGGCGGCTGCGGGGGTGGGGGAGGTTGCGGGGGTTGCGGCGGTGGAGGCGATTAGTCCATGGTCGGCGTCGGCTATCGTTATCCGCTCGAAGGCTGGATCACTTCGCGTCCGGCCGGGCTCGATTGCCTCGAAATCACCGCGGAACATTTCTTTGCCGGCCGGCACGAAATGCTTCGCGCGTTGCGCCGCGATTTCACGCTCTTCGTCCACGGCCTCGGCCTCAGCCTCGGCACGCCTGGCCCCCTCGATGCCGACCGCCTCGCGGCTTTCGCCCGCGTCGTTGAAGTCGCCGATCCCGCCTGGATCAGCGAACACATCGCTTTCACCCGCACCGCGGAAACCGATCTCGGCCACCTCAATCCCGTGCGCCCGAATCGCCCCGCGGCGGAGCTGATCGCCGATCACGCCCGCGCCGTCGCCGACCGCTGCGGCAAACCCATCATCCTCGAAAACATCACCTCGCACCTGCGCCTCGAGGGCGATCTTTCCGAGCCCGATTTTCTCAACGCCGTCTGCACCCGCGCCGATTGCGGCCTGCTTCTCGATGTGACCAATCTGTTCATCAACAGCCGCAATCACCGCTTCGATCCACTCGCGTGGCTGCACGCGCTCGACCCGCAGCGCATCGTGCAGTTGCACCTCGTCGGTTACGCGAAGCAGGGCGAACGGTACACCGACGATCACGCCCACCCCGTGCAGGACGAGTTGCTCGATCTCGCCCGCGAAGTGATCGCTTATGCCCCTGTGCGCGCCGTCATCCTCGAGCGCGACGCCGATTTCCCCGATGCCACCGCCATGGCCGATGAACTCGCCCGCCTCCAGCGACTCTTCGCCCCCGCTTGATTTCCAGACTGCGCTCGGCCGTCTGCTTTGCGATGGCGCGCTGCGCGATCGTTTCCGCGCCGATCCCGGCGTCATCCCCGTCGATCCCGCCGATCGGGTGGCGCTTCTCGGCCTCGATCTGGAGGACCTCGAATTCCAGGCCCGCGTCCTCCTGCGCAAACGCTTCGTCGCCCTTGCCCCCTTGCTCCCACAAACTCTCGCCCGCTTCGGGGAAAAAGCGTGGCCCCTCTTTGCGGAAATCGCCCGCGTCCATTCGCCGATTTCCGCGGCCAAAGACGCGCTGCTTTTCTGTTCCCACCTCGCTCAAAATCACCCCGGAAAAATCGTCCCGCGCGAACACCACCGCCTTTGCTTCGCCGAATCCACTGCGCGCTTTCGCCTGCACCTGATGTGGCCCGCCGCCGTCCAGATCCTCTGCCGCACCCGCCGAGGTCCCCGCGAGTGGGTACTCCGTTTCGGGTAGGGCGACGATTTGAATCATTTTGCCTCGGGTCCCGTCTTCTCAGTCGCTGCTCGACTTCCGGCTCGTGGGGAGTTGAGCCTCCACCAGTCCCCATCTATACCCCGCTTCATGTCCCGCAAAGCCATCATCCTCGCCGGCGGCGCCGGCACGCGTCTGCACCCCCTTACGCGCGTCGCCTGCAAGCAATTGCTGCCCGTCTACGACAAGCCGATGATCTACTATCCGCTCGCCACGCTCATGCTCGGCGGGCAGCGGGAAGTCCTCATCATTTCCACGCCGAAAGATCTGCCCAGCTTCCAGCATCTGTTCGGCGATGGCAGCCAGTTTGGCATGCGCATCGAATACGCGGCGCAACCTGAACCCAAGGGCATCGCCCAGGCCTTCCTCGTCGGCCAGGATTTCATCGGCGGCGACCCTTGCAGCCTCATCCTCGGGGACAACATCTTCTACGGAAAACTCGATTTCTTCCGCGACGCCCTCCAGGTACCCAAGGGCGCCTGCGTCTTCGGCTATGAAGTTCGCGATCCCGAGCGTTACGGCGTCGTTGAATTTGCTCCCGACGGCAAAGTCATCAGCATCGAAGAAAAGCCGAAGCAACCCAAGAGCCGCTACGCCGTGCCGGGTCTCTATGTCTACGATGATCAGGTCGTCGACATTTGCCGCAACCTGAAACCCAGCCCCCGCGGCGAACTCGAAATCACCGATGTGAATCTCGAGTACCTCCGCCGCGATCAGCTCCACGTGAAGGTCCTCGGCCGCGGCATGGCCTGGCTCGATACCGGCACGCAGACCAGCCTGCTCGAAGCCGCCAACTACATCGCCGCGATCCAAAATCGCCAGGGCCTCATGATCGCCTGCCTCGAGGAAATCGCCTTCCACCAAGGCTGGATCGATCAAGCCCAACTCGAGCGCATCATCGAAGGCCTCCCGAAAAACGAGTACCGCGAGTACCTCGCCCTCGTCGCCAGCGGGCGCTAAAAAAAATTCGCCGCTTCCGCGGCGCTTCAACGAACCCGCGAGCTGTCACTCCGTGGCTCATGCAGCCCTCTGCATGAGACGAAAAATTTCCTGCGCCGAGGGCGCAGCTCTCTTTGTACCCTCGGTAAAATCACGCTCAGTGCTCCGCTGACCCGTCGTATCCCTCATACGCCTTCCCCAGCAGCAGTGCGCCGACCCAACCCTCCAGCGCCATCACCACGCTGCCCGCGATCATCCCCGCGAGCACGGCAAGAGGCAACGGCGCGGCCAACTGCACCGCAAACCCTACCCCCGCTGCGGCCACGCCCGGCAGGACCAGAGCGAAGCAGAGAAAAACCACCTGCGCGACCAGGAGCAACAACCCCAGGCCAGTGGCCTCGACTCCCCGTCCTTCACCGGGCTTGAACCACCCCGGAAAAATCACCATTGCCGCCCCTGGGATCAGGCTCGCCAGCACATTCAACGGTGGAAGCACCAGGACGAGTCCGACTACGACCATCGGCCCAAATTCGCTCAGCAACCGCAACCCGCGCGGTTGCGCCAGCAATCCGATCAGCAGCAGCACCGCGGCGACCCATTGCAGCGCCGCCCAGCGCAACGACGGTCCGAGCATCTGTCCCAAGACCACCTGCCACGCGGGCACCGGCGCGGTCTTGAAAACATCGGCCATCTCCAGCTCCCGGCGAATCGCCTGAGCCGTCGCTTGCGTGCTCCCGAAGAGCAGCCCTGCTGAAAGGCTCGCCCCCAAAATCACACTCATCTTGCCCACCGTCCTCCAGCGATCGAAGAGCCACGGCACACATCCGATGCCGACCACGATGGCTGCACCAGCCAGGCCCCACCACAGCGCCTTTCGGCCCCCGCTGTAGAGCCACGATTTCCAGACCAGGGCCGGCACGGCCCAGCCTGTCGGTCGCAGCGCAAAAATCGGCTCCGCTTTTTTTCGCGGCCCAAAGGGTCGAAAATTTCCCGCGCGTCTTGCTGCGACCAGCGCTGCGTATTTGGCCGAGAGCGCGAGCGACGCTTCCTCAAACGCCACTTCGCTCCGAATGACCCAGACAAAATGCGCCGCCACGATCGCCAGGGCCGGCCCCAGCGCCACGAGGAAGGCTCCCGGATCTGTCGCGAACCATGGCGTTACCACCCGCTGAAAAGGCCAGAGCAGCCACGGCGCCGGTCCCACGGTGGTTAGCTCGCGCACATAGGCACCCAGTGCTCCCTCGCGCAGCATCGCCTGGAGATCCGGCGCATCCGGCGCTTGTTGCCGCCAGTAAGCCAAAAGCGCCACGGCTGCTCCAAGCCCCAACACGATTCCCACCCGTCTCCACAGGGGCGAAAGCCCACGATCCATCAACCGCGTGAGCACAAACGACGCGCCCAGCCGATGCAGTTGCAACGTCGCAAACACCACCCACCAGCCGATCGTGTGCTGCCACGCGTGGCCGTCGCGGGCGAAGCGCCCGGTCAGCAGCGTCATCACCACCGCAAACAGCAGCAGCCCCACCTGCGACCGGAGCAGCTTGAAAACGAGCAGTTGCCGCCGGCTCAGCGGGGCAGGGAAGAGGAACGAAATTTCCGCCTCCGAAAATGCCAGCGCTGCACGCGAACTCGGCCACAGCCACGCAAATAAAATCACCACCGCCAGCAGGGCCAGCGCCGCGAAATCCAGGTAGAGGTCCGGGGAAAGTCCGAGCTCGAACGACGCCCCATGACGTGGCCGATGCTGAAAATCGCCGAGGAAAAGAAACCGGTAAAAGTAGAAGTAAAAGTAGCCTCCACCAATCAAGGCCCCGAGCAGATACTTCGGCTGGCGCAGCCGCCCGATCCGCCGCCGGATATTGTTCACCAGCGACCGGCTGAGCAGAAACCAAAGCGCCGAATTCATTGCCCCGCGTCTTCGCCTGCCACCCGGATAAAGACCTCCTCGAGCGAGAGATCCGTGTCGCCCGTCGCGTGCATCGCCCGCACTTCCTCCAGCGTGCCGTGCACCGCCTTCTCTCCGCGCTTCAGGATCAGCACATGCGTGCACACCTCCTCCAGCAAATGCATGAGGTGCGAACTGATCAGGATCGCCACCCCCGCGCGCGCCCGTTCCACGATCAGGTTCTTCGTCTTCCGAATCGCCAGTGGATCCAGCCCGGTCAGCGGCTCGTCAAAAAACATCACCGTTGGCCGATGCAAAAATCCGCAGGCCAGCGCGACCTTCTGTTTCATCCCGCGCGAAAGTTCGCCCGGCAACAAATCGCGCCGGTCCGCCATTTCGAGCTGCTCCAGCAGCTCCCGGCCGTATTCCGCTGCATCCGGCACCTGGTAAAGCCGCGCGGTGAATTCCAGGTGCTGCCACACCGTGAGGTAGTCGAAGAGCCGGGGCTCATCGGAGAAAAACGAGAGCTCACGCTTTGCGGCCAGCGGCTCGGTTTTCAGATCGTGTCCCGCGATGTGGATCGTTCCGCTCGTCGCCGGAATAATGCCGGCCAGGCACCGCAGCGTCGTCGTTTTCCCCGCGCCATTTGGCCCGACCAGCCCCAATACTTCGCCCGGCTGGACTGCAAAGCTAAGCCCCTTCACCGCCGGAAAATCGTCGTAGAGCTTGGTCAGCGCGTCGGCGTGAATCATTGCAGAAGACCATGGTGGCTGAGTTTGCCGGTCTGCACAAGCGGCAGACCATAGAAGCTCATCGGCGTGACGAATTTCTGACAAACTCCTGAAAGCCGCCTGACACCTTCGCGCCGCACGTGGCGCATGCTGCGAGTATGAAAGCCAGGTTTCTCTTCCTCCTGCTCGCCTTCCTCGCCGCGCCATTCGCCACTTTCGCCGATGGCCTCATCATCGTGCGCAACCCACCACCCCGGCCGTTTCCCAGTCCGCATCCCGTCTTCGCCCCGCTCGAAGTCGCCTATCACCAGGTCGATGTCAGCATCGACGGCCAGCAGGCCACCACCAAGGTCGACCAGGAATTCTTCAATCCGAACAACGCCACCCTCGAAGGCGAATATCTCTTCCCGATTCCCGCTGGCGCGCACATCGACAAATTCACCATTCGGGTCGGCGATCAGGATATCCAAGCCGAACTGCTCGATGCGGCCAAGGCCCGCAGCATTTACGAGGAAATCGTGCGCCAGCAGCGCGACCCGGCGCTGCTTGAATACACCGGCCGGCCTGCTTTCCGCGTCCGCATTTTCCCGATCGAACCGCGCAGCCGCAAACGCGTGCAGCTCACCTACACCGAGCTGCTCAAGGCCGATGGCGGCATGGTCTCGTATCTGTACCCGCTGAATACGGAAAAATTTTCCGCCCAACCGCTTCAGCGTGCGGCGATCCGCCTCCGCCTCGAACAAACTTCGCCGCTCAAGGCGCTCTATTCGCCGTCGCACCAAGTCGAGATCAAGCGCGACGGCGATCGCCGCGCCACCGTCGGCTGGGAAACCACCAACGCCCGCCCCGATCGCGATTTCCAACTGCTTTTCTCCACCGCTGAAAGCGAAGTCGGCCTCAACCTGCTGACCCAGAAAAAGGAAGGCGAAGACGGCTGGTTCACCCTCCTCGCCGCTCCGGGTGCGGAGACCGTAAAAACCGCCGGTGAGCCGCAGGCAAAAGACCTCGTCTTTGTCCTCGATACCAGCGGCTCCATGGCGGGCAAAAAACTCGAGCAGGCCAAAAAAGCGCTCTCCTTCTGCGTCGAAAATCTCAACGACGTCGACCGCTTCGAAGTCCTCCACTTCGCCACCGAGACCGAGCCCTGCTTCGAAAAACTCGCCGATGCCAGCAAGGCCAGCCGGGAAAAAGCACTGAAGTGGATCGATGCGCTGCGCCCCATCGGTGGCACCGCCATTTACGAAGCGTTGCAGCGGGCACTGGCCCTGCGCCCAGCCTCCAACGAACGCCCGTTCATCGTCATCTTCCTGACCGATGGCCAGCCCACCGTGGGCGAGACGAATGAGGACCGCATTGTCGCCACGGCCACGCCAGCCGGTGGGGCTCCCACACGGGTTTTCAGCTTCGGTATCGGCACGGATGTAAACACGCATCTGCTCGACAAAATCGCCGAGCGTACCCGCGCCGCCACGCAGTTTGTCCTGCCCGAGGAAGACCTCGAAGTGAAGCTCTCCACCTTTTTCACCAAGATCAAAGAGCCGCTCCTCACGAACATCAAGATCTCCTGGCCCGAAGGAGTGCGGGTTTCCAAGCTCTACCCGGCGCCATTGCCCGATCTTTTCCGCGGCGATCAGCTCATCCTCACCGGCCGCTACAGCGGGGCAGGGGAGGGTGATGTAGTGCTCGAAGGTCTGGTGAATGGCCAGTCGCGCCGCCTGACCCAGCGCGTGAAATTCCCCGAGACCGCCAGCGGCCACGATTTTATTCCGCAGCTTTGGGCGCTGCGCCGCGTCGGTTTCCTGCTCGATGAAGTCCGCCTCCGTGGCGAAAACACTGAGCTGCGTGACGAGATCGTCGACCTCGCCCGCCGCTACGCCATCGTCACGCCGTATACCAGCTACCTCATCGTCGAAGACGAGGCCCGCCGCCGGGTCCCGCTCACCTTGCAAACTCTCCCGGCGCAAGCTCCCGGCAGCCCCGCGCAATTGGAACTGCGTGGAGGCTGGGATGCGCTCAAAAAGGAAAAGGCTGGCGACGCCGGTTCGTTCAACGCCCGCGGGAACAAAGCCTTCAAGGACGCGGAGGTCTACAGCGACGCCCTCATCGCCAACTCTTCGGAATCCAAACGCGCCATCGCGGCGGCCAAACCCGCCAAACCCGCCGAGTCGGGCGCAGTGACCAAGCTCGATGCCCTCGGCGATGTCGCCAAAAACCAAGCTCCCGCCCGCGTGGTGAACGGCCGTGCCTTCTACCAAAACGGCAACCAGTGGACTGATACGACGATTCAGGGCCAGGCCAACGCCAATGCCCGCCGCCAGCAGATCAAGTTCGCCAGCGAGGAGTACTTTCGCCTCCTCACCGAAAACCGCGAAATCGCTCCCTGGCTCGCGCTCGGCCGCAATGTCCAGTTCGAGTTCGGCGGGACCCTCTACGAGGTGACCGAGTAGCCAGTACCCGCGAAGCGAACGTAGGCGGCTCTTCCCAGCCGCCTCGAAAATCACCCCGCCGCAGGCGGCAAGCATCGTTGGAGTACAGACTTTAGTCTGCGGCGAACGACTCTCGCCAGCAGGCTAAAACCTGTACTCCAACTGCCAGCAGTCCTACTCCTCCCGCACCCGGGCGACCATATTGATGCACCGGGTGACCAACGCGGTCCAACCGGTCTGGTGGCTCGCGCCGAGGCCGCGGCCGGTGTCGCCCTGGAAGTACTCGTGGAATTGCACGTAGTCCCGCCAGTGCGCGTTGTTCACAAAGCGTTCATCCTCGCCGAAGCAGGGCCGGCGGCCCTCTTCGTTGCGGAGGAAGAGCTTGGAAAGCCGCGAGCTAAGTTCGTGGGCGACCTGCTGCAGGTTCATGTAGACGCCGGAACCGGTCGGGCACTCGACCTTCACGTCGTCGCGGTAGAAGTGGTGGTACTTTTCCAGCGCCTCGATCAGCAGATAGTTGATCGGGAACCAGATCGGGCCGCGCCAGTTCGAGTTGCCGCCGAACATGCCGGTGCGCGATTCGCTCGGCTCGTAGCTGATCGAGTGTTCATGCCCATCCATGTGCAGCGCGAACGGTTTGTCCGCATACGCCGCGCTCAGCGAACGCACGCCGTAGGGAGAGAGAAATTCCTTCTCATCGAGCACATAGCGCAGCACGCGCACGAGACGCTCCTTGCTTGGGATCGCCAGAATGCGGAATTCCTCTTCCGGTGCACCCGGTTTCGGGCAGCGCTCCATGTACGAAACATGCCGCGCGAGCTCGGGCCGATTGTCCACAAACCAGCGCATGCGCTTGCGGAAACCCGGTAACGCCTTGACCACTTCCTGGTCGATGACTTCCACCGCGAGCAGCGGGATGATCCCGACGAGTGAACGCACCCGTAGCGGAATTTCTGTGCCGTCATCAAGGAAGAGCTGATCGTAGTAAAACCCGTCTTCCTCGTTCCACAGCCCGTCGCCGCCGAGGTTGTTCATCGCGTCGATGATGTCCACGAAGTGCTCGAAGAACTTGCTCGCGATATCTTCGTAGGCCGGGCGCGAGCGCGCCATTTCCAGTGACATCGAAAGCATCGTCGCGCAGTAAAAAGCCATCCAGGCGGTGCCGTCGGCCTGCTGCAGCGTGCGGCCGCTGGGCAGCTGCGAGGAGCGATCGAAAAGCCCGATGTTATCGAGGCCGAGGAAGCCGCCGCCGAAGATGTTTTTCCCGCTGGGATCCTTGCGATTCACCCACCAGGTGAAATTCAGCAGCAGCTTCTGGAAGCAGCGCTCGAGGAAGAGCGTGTCGCGTTTCCCGGCTGGCGCGCTGATCTTGTAGGTACGCCAGCACGCCCAGGCGTGAACCGGCGGGTTCACGTCGCCGAAGTTCCATTCGTAGGCCGGGATCTGCCCGTTCGGGTGCATGTACCACTCGCGGAGGAAAAGCTGGAGCTGGCCCTTGGCAAAGTCGCGATCCAGCCGCGCCAACGGGATCATGTGGAAAGCCAGATCCCACGCCGCGTACCACGGATATTCCCATTTGTCCGGCATCGAGATCACGTCGCTGTTGTGCAGGTGCTGCCAATCCGCATTGCGCGTTTTGGCGTGCCCTGGCGGCGGCTTCGGCTGGCTGGGATCCCCTTCGCACCACTGCTTCACCACGTATTCGTAGTACTGCTTCGACCACAGCAAGCCCGCGTAGGCCTGCTCCACCACGCGGCGTTGATCCTCGGTCAAATTGACCGGCAGCCGGGAATCGTAGAAGGCGTCGTACTCCGCTTTTCGCTGCGTGAAAATCTTGTCGAAATCCACCCATGCCCCGTGCTCGGCGGCTTCGTCTTCGTGGCGCAGCCGCAGCTCGATCACGCGCTGATCGCCCCCCGGAATATCGAGCACATAGTGCGGGGCGCATTTCGTCCCGCGGAGGGCCGGATTCACCGCGTCCTTGCGTCCGTGGACCACGTATTCGTTGAAGGCATCCTTCACGAAGTGCGAGGTGTTCGGCACGTTCCAGAGCTTCGAGGCGTTCGTTTCGTTCTCAGTGAAAAGCCACGGTACCGGGTCGGCACTCTCAAAGAAAAAGCGCCCCAGCGACGCATGCGTCGCCGATACTTTCGACGGCCCCGCCATCTCCAGGTGCGGCTTTTGGTGCTTCGTGGGTCCCCACGACCACGTGTTGCGGAACCACAGTGTCGGCAGCACATGGACCGTCGCTGCTTCCGTTCCGCGATTCGCCACGGTGATCCGGATCAGGATATCGTCCGGCGCCGCCTTGGCGTACTCGGCGAAGACATCGAAATACCGTTCCCCATCGAAAACCCCGGTATTTTCGATCTCAAACTCGCGTTCGAGTTTCGTGCGGCGGGAATTTTCCTCGATCAAGCGCTGGTACGGAAACTCCGCCTGCGGGTACTTGTAGAGCGCCTGGGCATACGAATGCGTGGGCGTGGATTTCAGATACCAGTACCACTCCTTCGGATCTTCGCCGTGATTTCCCTGCGGATTGGTCAGGCCGAAAATGCGCTCTTTCAGAAACGGATCGCGCCCATTCCACAGACCCACGCTGAAGCACATGCGGCATTCGCGATCGGCCCAGCCGAGCAGGCCGTCTTCACCCCAGCGGTAGGTCCGTGACCGCGCGTGATCGTGCGGGAAGTAATTCCACGCGTCGCCATCGGGCGAATAGTCCTCGCGGACGGTGCCCCACTGGCGCTCGCTCAGATAAGGACCCCAGCGCTTCCAGTTCTTGACGCGGTTGGCGTCTTCATCGAGGCGGAGCTGCTCTGGAGTGTGATGCGGTCGCATACCCGAGTGGAACTAACAGACCACCCCGTTGCGAACCAAGTCTTTATGCCCCTCCTCGTTGCGCAGCGATTTCTTTACCGCAAAGGTGCGAAGGGTGCGAAGAACCGCAAAGGGGTGACGGCCGGGAATCCGAACTTCAAATCCCTTCTTCGCGAATCTTTGCGCCCTCTGCGCCTTTGCGTTGAACCTACGGCAGCTCCTCGTGCTCGGTGCTGACGACGCACTCCCGCTCGTCGGTCACGTTCAGGTAGTAGACCTTCGTTCCTTCTGGCAGCGTGGCTTTGATACGGCCTTCGCCGTCGATCGTGGCGGCCTGTTCTTCCCAGAGCCGTTCCTGCCACGCGCCGGTGGCTTTGGTGAAATGCAGCATCGCTTTGGTCACCCGCGCCGGGCTGTAGAAAGTGGCCCACACTTCGCGATCCTTGCGGCCCTGGCCGGTGATCAGCGGTAGCGGCACGCCACCCTTCACCACACTGTCGGCGAAGGCGTGGATCTCCACCGGCACCTGCCCCGCCCCGTGCCCGTGCGGCATCCGTGGGCGCAGGCAGAGGGTATGGCCGCCGGTCGGCAGCCGATACGACTTCTGCCAGGCATTCATCGTGTAAGCGAAATCGTTGGTCCCATTCACCCAGAGCATCGGCATTTTGGCCCCCGCGAGGTAGACCGACGGATCCCACCATTCCATCCAGCGTGGGCCATCCTCCGGGCCGAGCGCGGCGACGTTTTTGGCAAAACCGTGTTCATTCGTGAAGCCGCAGCCATAGACCGGCGCGGCGAATTTGAACCGCGAATCCACGCCCGAAAGGATGCTCGTGAGGTAGCCGCCCCACGAAATCCCGGTCACGCCGGTCCGCTCCGCATCGACCTCCGGCAACGAGCGCAAAAGCGAGTGCGCCAGGATCCCATCCGCCACGGCGTGATACGTCCACTGGTCCTCGCGCGGATTTTTCATCTGCCCCCAGCCGCCCCAGCCTTGCGGACCGCCGGCATCATGGTGCTGCCAGGCCTTCGCATCCGCCGTATGCACCGGAATCGCTCCGCAGGCATCGAAGGCAATCGCCGCATACCCCCGTGCCGTCCACATCCTGACCCATTCCTCAAAGGCGGTGCCGCCTCCGCCATGCACCAGTACGATTCCGGGCACCTTTTTTCCCGGCTCCACCTTCGGCACACCCAGCCAGGCAAACACCCGCGTCGGCTTCTCTTGGAACGGCAACCCATCGAAGAAAATCCCTTTGACCCCTTCGCCGCGCAGCGGATCGGCGCTCTGAAATTTTGGCGCCGCTGAGAGTTTGGCCAAATCCCACATCGGCTCGGCGGCCGGCAAAGACGAAGCAAATCCAAGGATGAGAGGAAGGAACAGCGCGCGAAGTTTCATGGGATCGACCTACCCAACCCCCGAGCTGCGATTTCTTTGGCCTCCTTCGGTGAAATCGAGCGCCGCCCACCCACCCAAAATTCGGGCTGAACCCGCCCCGCTTTTTGCTCTATCCCTTCCTCCCCTCATGCGTTCCCTCTCTCTCGCCCTCCTCCTTGCCGGCGCCGCGCTTCTCCACGGAGAGGAAACGCAAGTGCTTGTCTACGGTGGAACGCCGGCCGGCATCGCCGCCGCGCTGGCCGCTGCGCGGGATGGCGAGCGAGTCCTCCTCGTCGAGCCGACCGAACGCCTCGGCGGCATGGTGACCTGCGGCCTTTCGCATACCGATTTCCGTACCCTCGAAGGTCTCAATGGCGCGTTTCTCGAATTCAGCCGGCGCGTGGAAAAATACTATCGCGACACCTACGGCGCCGATTCCCCGCAGGTGCGCGATTGCTGGCACGGCGTTTTTGCCGAGCCAAAGGTGAATCTCGCTGTCTTCGAGAAAATGCTCGCCGAACAGCCGGGCATCACGATTTGGAAAAATCGCCGCCTCTTTAACGTCCGGAGCAGCGGCGATCCCGAGAGCCGTTCCATCGGCATGGCCGCCTTCCTCGAAGCCGACGATCGCACCACCCTCACCGTTTCCGCGGATATCTACATCGATGCGACCTACGAAGGCGACCTCATCGCCGCGGCCAAGGTGCCCTACCGCGTCGGGCGCGAGGGGCGCGAGGAGTACCAGGAACCGCTCGCCCCCGAGCAACCCGACGCCCAGCTCCAGGCTTACAATTTCCGCCTCACCGCCACGCAGGATCCCGCCAATCGGAATCACCCGCGCAAGCCGCACGGCTACGACCGCGCTGAGTTCGCCGGCATTCTCCCCCTCTTCGCCAGCGGCAAGCTGAAGAAAGTCTTCGGCTACCCGAGTGACTGCTTGTTCAAAGCTCAGACGCCCGCGCTGCCGAATGGGAAATACGATGTCAACGATGTCTCAAAAGGCCTCGTGCGCCTGTCGCTGCCGGGGGAAAATCTCGAGTGGCCCGATGGCGGCGGTGGCGCCGCCGTGCGCAGCGGTCCACCTGCAGATGTGAAAGCCGAAGTCCCGTACTCACCCACCGGTCTGCGCCAGGCTCGCCAGCGGATCTTCGAGAATCATCTGCGCTGGAATACGGGCCTGCTCTACTTCCTGCAAAACGATGAAGTCGTGCCGCCCACCGTGCGCGATGAGGCCCGCAGCTGGGGCTGGTGCCGCGATGAGTTCGACGACAACGGGCATCTCCCACCGCAGATCTACGTGCGTGAAGCCCGCCGAATGGTCGGCAGCTATATCTTCACGCAGAAGGATGTCGCCACGGCTCCGAACGACGCGCGCGCCGTGCTCCGCACCGAGGCCATCGCCATCGGCGACTACGGCCCGAATTGCCACGGCACCGGCCACGAAGGCACGCGTTTCGCGGGTAAACACACGGGCGAATTTTACGAGCGCGTCCCACCCTATCAGATCCCCTACGGCGTGCTCACCACCAGGACCGTGGAAAACCTCCTCGCGCCCGGCCCGGTGAGCAGCTCGCACGTCGGCTTCTGCGCGCTCCGCCTCGAACCGATCTGGATGTCCCTCGGCCAGGCCGCCGGTCACGCGGCGCACCTTGCTCGCTCCGCCGGCACGGTGGTGCAGCGCATCTCCGTACCGAAGCTTCAGGCCCGCCTGCATGATCAAGGCGGTGCGACCATTTATGTGAGCGACGTCCGCCCCGGTTCGCCCGACTACGTGGCGGTGCAGTGGTGGGGCACCATCGGCGGCCTGCACGGCCTCGCCGCACCCCCGGAAAAACCCGGTGAGCGCGGCAAAAATCTCCACGGCCAATACTACGAAGCCTTCCCCCAGCACGCCGCTGACCTCGATCTGCCGCTCACCGGCGAAGTCGCTCTGCGCTGGCGCCGTCTCGCGGTCGAACTCGGCCTCGACGCCAGCAAACTTCCCACGCTCGACGCTTCGGTCACCCGTGCCGAGTTCATCCGCGCGGCTTACGCCGCTCGCTGACCTTCGTCAGCAAGCGGCGCTTCAAAGCCACGCACTCGTTGCCTTACGGAGCGACGAGCGAAACGGAACCACTCTCGGTCGCGCCAAGGAAAAAGCCATACCCGGCCGTATCTCCCTGGAAGATGATCCCTTTGTATTTGCCGGCCTTGTTCGTGTCCGGGAAGCGGAACGTCCCGCTGAAGTAACCCGTGCGCGGCACCGAGAGCGTGGCCTGGGTGGGATTCGGCTGGACCGCGACCGCAGTTGCTTTGGCCGTGAGATTGAAGGCCTGCTCCACCCCGGCTCCGCTCAAGCCGCCACCCTTGAGACGCAGTGACACGTTGCCCGTCGGTTGGGCTGAACCCGCATCCAACACACTCAACCCGGACTTCACACTGGGCACCGTCAGAGTCGATCCGAGCAAGTCTACCGCGATGCCGTCGGCCCAGCCAGAAGGATAACGAACGGACTTCGGATTGGCCGGAAGATACCATTGCAGTCCGAATCCATGCAGGTCGCTGTGGGTGTTCGCATCTTCGCTGAAAGTCACATAACCACCTACGGACCCGGCCCCCTTCACCAGCGGTATGTAGAACGGCCAGCGTTTCCCGAGCGAGAGCGCGTTGGCGTATGAGAAGCTCGTTCCGTTCGCGAGGGTGCCTGTGAGTTTGGCGACACCGCTGGTCGAGACCGAAAGCACGCCGACCCCGTCGCCTTGCGGATACTCCGTGGTCTGGTAGTTCTGATTTGGCGCGGTCAGCGCGGCGAAACGAACGGTATATTTGCCGAGCAATTCCGGCGGCACCGGTTGATACGGAGCGACGGGGTTCTTCTTCGCGGTGTAGAGGGCGCGATCGGCGATGAGTTGGGCAAAGGGCGCGCCAGCGTCGGTCAGGGTTCCTTCGATCGTGTCGACCAAGGCATCGAGCCCGACCTGGAGAGTCAGCCGCAGCTCGGAGGCGCCCTTGCGTTTCAAGGCGAAGTCAGCCGTGCCGGTCTTGCCAAACTTGGCCGCGCCATCGGTGCCAAACACGCCCGTGGCCGTGAAACTTTGCCCGGCGAGCTTCAGCCCAGCGGTGAATTTTCCGGTGGTGGCGTTGATCGTGATTTTCGCGAGACCGACTTGGGCGTTGCCAGAGCCTGCACCGTTGGCTGGCTGGATTAGCCCATTGTAAGTGCCGGCCTGGGCGGGGAGCTGATCGCTGACCGAGACATTGGCCATGGCCGTCGCGCCGTACGAATCGGTGATCGTGTAGGTGAAGCTATCCGGCGTGATTTTCGCCTCCGTGACTTCATAACGAATCTTCTGACCATTCGCGATGATCGTCGCGGTGCCATGCGCCGGAGTGGAGACGGCGGTGATGGTCAAGGTATCGCCGGCCGAATCGCTATCATTCGCCAGGACGTCGATGTCGACCGCCTGCTTCTTCTGCACATAAGCTACGTCGTCCTGCGCGACGGGAGCCGAATTCACCGTGGCCACCTGCACGGGGGTGCCTGAAGAGACGTTGTTCGTAGTCACGACCGCGGTGAGGACGCCGCCGCCAGTGGGCGCGGTGGAAAAGGTGACGGTCAGCGAAGTGGCCGTGGCCGCGGTGACCGTGCCGGCTGCGCCGAGGTTGAAAGCCACCGTGTTGTTCGCCGCAGTGGGATCGAAGTTGCTGCCGTTGATCGTCAGCGTCGTGGCCGCTGGCGCGATCACGGTCGAATTGGTGGTCACCACCGGTAGATCGTCACTGGTGATGGTGCCCACGCCCTGCCCATCGGCGATCGTGGCATTCGTCGGTGCCGAGAGAGTCACGAAAAATTGCTCGGTCGGTTCCACTGTGGTGTCTCCATTGACCAGCACACTCAGGGTCTTGGTCGTCTCGCCCGGAGCAAAGGTCAGGGTGCCGGACGCCGCCGCGTAGTCGCTGCCTGCGAGCGCGGTGTCGTCCGCTGTGGCATAGTTCACGGTCACGATCTGGGCGCCCGCGGTGCTGAGCGTGATCGTAAAGGTGAACGGCGTGGTGCCGGCATTCCCTTCCGCCACCGTCACATCATCGATCGAGAGACCCGGCACGGAATCATCGTCGGTGAGGGTGCCGATGCCCTGCGCATCCGCGATCGTCGCCCCGTTGGTCGGCCCCGAGAGATTGACGGCAAACTGCTCGGTCGGCTCGTTCGTGGTATCGTCGGTGAGCGGAATCGTGAGAGTCAGGGTTTGCGTTCCTGCGGCACTGGGGCTGAAGGTGAGCGTACCCGAGGTCGCCGTATAGTCCGGGGTGCCCGGCGTAGCGTTCGCCGTGGAAACGGCCGTGCCGTCCGCCGTCGCATAGCTCACCGCAATCGGCAGCGCCGTCGCTCCCGTGAGGGTGACAGTAAAAGTGCAGGTGGAATTTTCGCTGACTGTCACGTCGTTGATTGTCAACGTGGGCGCCGCATCATCGTTGGAAATGGTGCCGACGCCCTGCCCATCGGCGATCGTCGCTCCCGTGGGATCGCTCAGGTTAACCGCGAACTGCTCAGCGGCCTCATAGACACCATCGTTGCTCAAAGAGACCGTAAAGGTCTGAGTCGCCGTCGCGGCCAGGCTCGGCGCGAAACTCAGCATGCCGCTGGTGACGGCGTAGTCCGGTGTGCCCGGGCCGCCCGCGGTGGAAACCGCTGTCCCGTCGGCCGTGGCGTAGTTGACGGAAATCGGTACCTCGGTGGCTCCGGTGCGGGTCGCGGTGAAGGTCATCGTCCCAGCTGCTTCCGAGGCCGACACATCGTTGATCGTCAAAGTCGGTGCCGCATCGTCGTTCGTGATGGTGCCGACACCCTGTGAATCCGTAATGGTCGCATTCTCTGGGTTCGAGAGATTCACAAAGAACGTTTGGTCTGCCTCGAAAATCGTGTCGCCCGCCACCTGCACGGTCATGGTCTGCGTGGTCTCCCCCGGCCCAAAAACCAGTGCCCCGGAAGTCGATTGGTAGTCGCTTCCCGCGGCCGCGGTGCCATTGGCGGTCACATAGTTCACCGTGACCAGCTGCGGACTCAACCCCGTTAGCGTGACGGTGAAGGTGAACGCCGTCGTTCCCGCATCTCCTTCCGCCTGCGTCACGTCGCCGATGCTCAAGGTTGGCTCCGGGTCGTCGTTGGTGATGGTCCCGACACCCTGCCCGTCGGAGATCCCGGCGTTGAACGAACTCGATAGATTCACGAAGAAAGTCTCGTTGTCTTCAAACCAGGCGTCGCCATTGACGGTGACACTGATGGTCTGCGTAGCCACCCCGGGGGCAAAGGTCAGCGTACCCGACGCCGGCACGTAGTCTCCATCGAGACCGGTCGCGGTGCCGTTGGCCGTCGCCCAGTTCACCGACACCGTTGCGAAGTCGTTCACGGGGGTGGCGGTCACGGTAAAGGTGAGGGTTTTCGTCCCACTATCGCCTTCGGTCACCGAGGGGTCGTTGATCGACAATTGGGTCGGCGGCAGATTGGTCAGGCTGAAAGAAGTCGACGGAGCGACCCCTCCGGTCGCTTGCGCCGTCACGGTATAGGGCCCGCCGGCGATGCCGTTGGCGGTCGCCGTGCCGGTGCTCACCTGGCCGGAGGCATTAGTGAACGGGCTGCTGTTGGCCAAGCCGACCGAGGCCCCGCTGCCCGGCGCGGTAAAAGTCACCGTGACCCCCTGCACCGGATTGCCCGCCGCATTGCGGACCAAAGCGACCAGAGGAGCGGCAAAAGCCGTGTTGACCACCGTCGACTGATTGTTCCCGGAAACGACCGCGATCGAGGCCGGCGCATCATCGTCGGTGAGGGTGCCGAGGCCCTGGCCGTCGATGATGGTCGCGTTGGTCGGGCCGCTCAGGTTGAGCAAAATGGTCTCGTTGGCCTCGAAGAGCGTATCCCCATTCACCGTGATGACCGCGGTCTGCGTCGTCACACCAGGGGTAAAGGTCAGGGTGCCCGACGCAGCCACATAGTCCGAGCCCGCGGTCGCCGTACCGTTCGCCGTCGCGTAGTTCACCGTGACCGTCTGGTTGCTCGGCGCGTCAAGCGACACCGTAAAGGTGAGGTTGCGGGTCCCGGCATCGCCTTCTGCGATGGTGGGGTCGTTGACACTCAAGGTCCGATCGTTATCGAGGATCGTGTAAGTGGCTGAGGTCGGGACGGCCACGGAACCATTGTTCACGGTGCCGAGCAGGAAATCGATCGTCTCGTTCGTTTCGCTGGCCGTGTCGTCCACCACCGCGATGGTCAAGGTCTGGGAAGTCGAGCCGTTCGCCGGAAAAGTGACGATGGCGGGGAACGTAGTCGTAAAATCAGTCGTCGGTGTGGCCGTCCCACCAGTCCGGTTTACCAGCACGTCGGTGGCGACATTCCCGAGCACGTAGGGCGCACCGGTGCGGGTGAGGTTGATCGACGCATTCGTCGATTCGCTGCCGCTGGAAGTGCTCGTGGCGAAGGCCACGTCCGGATCTTCGCCGAAACGGCGGAGATAGGTATCGGAGTTTCCCGAGGTCAGGCTGTCAAAGAGCACGACGAAATCCCCCGCCGAATTGGCCGCCAGGTTCGCATTGTCTTCGACCGCATTGTTCGACGAAGTCGTCGAACTGACCATCCAGTTCCCATACACCATGGTCCCGCTTGCGTTGTACGCCGTGAAAAAGACGTCCGTGCCGACGCCATCCAGATCGGGTTCCTCAGTCGTCCAGGTGACCACAATACGGTCGCCGCCGCAGGCAATGTGCGGGTTGAACTGGTTGTTCAGCTTGATCCACGTACTATTCACTAGGGTGTTCCCGCCTTGGGCCACACCCGCGGCGTCGTAGCGTTGCATCACAATCGCTGTCCCCGATCCATCCACATTTGGCGAATCCCAGACGATGTTAAAATTCCCGCTCCCATCCATCGCGATATCCGGATGTTGCTGGTCGCCGGCGGTGACGGTGTTAACAAGAAACTCGGCCCCGTTCGCGGTTCCGTTCGCGTTCATCCGGCGCGCGTAGATGGCGTAGCTGCTCGCTACGTCCTGGCCGAAGGTTTGGTAGGTGACTACGAAGTTGCCAGCCGTGTCGATCGCGACGGCCGGGTAAACTTGGTCGTCTGGACTGGACGCCGTGTTGTTGATCGTGACGTCGCTGAAGCTGGTCGTCAGCGTGCCGGTCACCGAGGCGTAGCCGTGGGCAAAAACGTCTTCCGTGAGAAAGGCTCCCCCATACCAGGTCACGACAAATTGGCCCGAGGCATTCACGGCGACATCGGGCTTTTGTTGATCGTTGGTCGTGACGCTGTTGACGAGAAATCCGCTGGCGTCGATCGCCGTGCCGTCGGCCAGAAAGCGCCGGGCATAGATATCGCGGCCAGAACTGCCGGAGACCTGATTCTGGCTATCCCAGGCGATCACGAAATTGCCGGCTGCATCCATCCCCACCGTGGGAAACCGCTGATCATTGGTGGTGAACGTATTCACCGCCACTGGCCCCTGCACGAGTTGCCAATTGGCGTCGTAGCGCTTGAAAAAGACGCCTTTCCCACTCGCGTCCGGCGCCTCGAAAACCACGACGAAACCGGTCCCATCGGCGCGCATCGCGACACTGCCATGGCCATCCGCTCCGGCCGTGGTGCTGACGGGGATGTCCGTGGATTCGAGGCTGATGTATGAGGCCCCAAAGACCGAAGTGAGCCCGAGCGTAAAAATCCCAGCCAGCAAGGCCGGAAGACGAAACAAGGATGCGAATGATTGCATAAGGAGTCGAAGAAGAGGCGCCGCAAATGTCCTGAGCCACGCGGCCGACACGGGGTACTCCGCGCCACGACATACTCCGCGCCGGACCCTGCCATTAGAGCGGCGCCTGTTCTCCGAAAACCAGCGAATTCCCTGCGATTTAGGGCGAAATGGCCCGAAATATACCCCTTAACTTTGGGTAAGGATTTCCCTTAACACGCGTCCATGCACGTCGGTTAAGCGCCGTTCGATTCCATTGTGGTAATAACTCAGCCGTTCGTGATCGAGCCCGAGCAGGTGCAGGATCGTCGCGTGGAGATCGTAGATGGTGGCCACGTCTGCCACCGCTTTGAAACCGAGGTCATCCGTCGCGCCGTAACTAAACCCGCGCTTCACTCCGGCGCCCGCCAGCCACACGGTAAATCCATTCGGATTGTGATCCCGCCCACTCGCGCCTTTCTGGAAGGTCGGCATCCGGCCGAACTCCGTGGTCCAGACGACGAGGGTATCTTCGAGGAGGCCGCGCTGCTCCAGGTCGCGCAGCAGGGCCGCCGCCGGCCGATCCAGGATCGGCGCGTGTTTGTCGTACTGCTCCTTCAGCTTTTTATGCCCGTCCCAGTTGCCGATGCCTTCGCCCATGGCGTACGCACCATTGAAGAGCTGCACGAACCGCACGCCGCGCTCCAGCAAGCGCCGGGCAAGCACACAGTTCTTCGCGAAGCCGCTGCGAATCGGGTCCGGATCATCGACGCCATAGTCGGCCAGCGTGGTCTTCGATTCGCGTGAGAGATCACTCACCTCCGGCACCGAGAGTTGCATCTTCGCGGCGAGTTCGTAGCTCGCGATGCGCGCGCTGAGTTCGAAATCGCCGGGATACTTTTCCAGGTGCCGCTCATTCAGCCGCTGTAACAAATCACGCGCGGCCGAATCCGCCGTGCGCGACACTCCCGCCGGCACACTCAAGTTGTAGATCGGCTTCTGCGCATTGAAGGGCGTGCCCTGAAACACAGCCGGCAAAAAGCCGTTGCTCCAGTTGTTTACCCCCGCCTGCGGCACGCCGCGTGGATCCGGGATCGCGACAAACGCCGGCAGATCCTCCGCTTCCGAGCCCAGCGCGTAGCTCGCCCACGAACCCATGCTCGGGAACCCATCGAAGATGAACCCCGTGCTCATCTGATTTTCGGCTGGTCCGTGGGTGTTCGACTTCGCCGTCATCGAATGGAGGAAACACATCTCATCCGCCATGTCCGCGAGTTGCGGAAAAAGATCCGAGACCATCTTCCCACTCTGCCCGCGCGGTCGAAACGGATATAGCGGGGCAGCCAGATTTCCGTTCTCGCCCTGGAAGGTGACAAAGCCTTCCTTCTGCCCCGGCATCGGCTGCCCATCCAGCCGGATCAGCTCCGGCTTGTAGTCCCACGAATCGATGTGACTCACCGCTCCGGAGCAGAAGATCACCACCACGCGCTTCGCCTTTGGTGCGAAGTGCGCGGCCCGGGGCGCCAGCGGATGATCCGGCTGCACCACCGGCCGGATCGGGGAATGGTCACCTTCGCTTGCTAACAAGCGTGACTTCGTGAGCAATTGGGTGAGCGCGATGCCCGCGAGCCCTTGCGCGGCGTCGTTCAGAAAATGCCGGCGATTGAGCAAGGCGCGGCCGTGGGAGGAGAGGTGGGAGCGGTTCACGGGATGAAGAGGAATTCGTTCAGGTTCACGACGACGCGGCAAAAACTCGGCAGCCCTTGTTCGTGGATCAGCTGCGCACACCATTCGCTTTCGCTCGCCTCCGGCTTGCGCCCGAGTGCGAGAACAAAAGCCCGCTCGATCTGCCGCGCTGGATCGGCACCGGCTTCGCGCTGCAACCGCTCGGCAAAAAGCCCGGTCTGCTGTTGCACAAAGGCGCTGTTAAACAGGCTCAGCGCCTGCAGTGGCGTGGTCGAGCGGGCCCGCCGCGGCTGCGGCAGCCCCGCGTCTGGACAGTCGAAGGCTCCAAACGTCGAGTCCTGCGCCATGCGTACTTTGGTTTGATAAATCATCCGCCGCCATTCCTTCGGGCCGTAATCCTGCTTCGGATCGTAGACCCGTACATAGTTATCATTCGGTGCAAAGGCGCTGTAGCCCGGCCCACCCATGCGCAGATCGAGAGTGCCACAGACGTCGAGCAGTGTATCGCGAATCGCTTCCGCCTCGAGCCGGTGCGGCGGAAAGCGCCAGAGCAACCGATCGCCCGCATCGACCGTGGTAGGATTTACTGCGCCGGTGCTGGCAAAAGCCGGGCTCCAGCGACTCGCTTGCCGATACGTCGCCGACAGACAGATCAGCCGATGCATCGCTTTCAGACTCCAGCCCTGTGTGACAAATTCACTCGCCAGCCAGTCGAGCAATTCCGGATGCGTGGGCCGCGCCCCATTGTTCCCAAAATCGCTCGGCGTACTCACGATTCCCTCGCCGAAGTGGAAATGCCACAGCCGGTTCACCAGCACCCGGGCGGTGAGCGGATTGCGCGCGTCGCCGATCCAGCGGGCCAGCGCCAGCCGCCGCTCCTGTTCCGGACTGTCCGTCTTGCACTCAAAGGCCGGCAGTAGTCGTGCAATCGCCCCCGGTTCCACCGCTTCCTTCGGCTGGGTCGGGTCTCCGCGATTCAGCCGGTGAATTTCCTCCGGAGCTTCGAATTTTCCCGCGTACACCATCGGCCCCTCGGCACTCGCTTTCAGCTGGGTGAGCAGCTCCTTTTCCTGCGCCACCAAATAGTAGTAGTTCGGTCGCTCATCCACCGGCAGCGTCTTGGCGAAGTCGGCTTTTTTGTCTGAGACGTATTTGGCGCGATCGCTCGAGGCCGCGACTGTCTGCCAGGTGCCGTCGGCAGCGCTCACCTCGAACCGATATTGCGTTGCCAGACGGTCGGTGAATTTCCCTTCGCGATCGCGCGACCAGGCGATCTGATCGATGGTTACGGCTTCGGGAAATTCAATCTCCACTCGCTGTTCGCCATTCTCGCGGGCGAGCCAGCTGTGGTTGTTGCCGTACCTTCCGTCGATCAGTCCCTCGATCCGCTGATTGGTGCTGCCCGAGGCTTTGGCACCGGCGCTGGCCAGAGCCACATTGCGCGGCGTTTTTTCCGCGGAATAGATCTCCAATTCATCGAGGCACGGTGGGAGTGAATTGGTTTCGCGGATCGAGAACCGCACCCGCCGGGTGGTGACCGGAGCGAATCGCTCCACATTGCCGGTGGCCTGGACCGCCGGCCGCCGCGGTCCCTGCGAATCCGGGTCGGCCAATGGCTCATACGCCGCCAGCTTCGGCCGTAGTTCCGCCAACTTAGCCAGCGTCTCCGTCACGATCCGCACCCGCTCCGCTTCACTCGCATCGCGCTGCGGACGCTCCCCGTGATGCACCCCCGCAAACACCGCCTGCATCGCATAGTAGTCGCGCTGCGAAATCGGGTCGAACTTATGATCGTGGCACCGCGCGCAATTCACGGTGAGCCCGAGAAACGCCGTGCTCGCTCCGAGCACCATCGAGTTCAGCTCATCCTGGCGGGCCAGCGCTTTCGATTCCGGATCCTTCCCGATTTGCCCCGGCAGCAGCGCCGCCGCCGCCACGATGAAGCCCGTCGCTGTGTCTTCATTCGTCGTGTCACCCGCGAGCTGATCCTTGATAAACTCCGGGTACGGTTTGTCCGTATTCAGCGCCCGAATCACATAGTCCCGATACGGCCACGCATTCGGCCGCGGCGTGTTGACTTCGAAGCCGTGGGTTTCGCCAAAGGCGATCACATCGAGCCAATGCCGCGCCCAGCGCTCGCCATAGCGGGGCGAGGCGAGCAATCTATCGACGACGCGTTCGTACGCATCCGATCGCGGATCTGCGCTGAAGGCCGCAATCTCTTCCGGCGTCGGAGGTAGCCCGATCAGCGTGAAATAGACGCGCCGCAACCAGGTCACTCGATCCGCTTCCGCGGCTGGTTCGATTCCGGCCTGCTCCAGCTTCGCGAGAATGAAACGATCGATCCCATTCCGTGCCCAGCCCGCGTGCTGCACCGCGGGCAGTTCCGGCCGTTGCACCGCGCGAAAAGCCCAGTGATCCGCCTTGTCCTTGAGCTTCACGGTATCCGCACCCTCCGGCCACACCGCGCCTTCATCGATCCAGGTGCGCAGCAAATCCACCTGCGTTTTCGACAGCCTTTCGCCTTTCGGCGGCATGAGCATATCCTCGTCTTCTCCATTCACGAACCGCACCAGCGGACTGTGCGCTCCGTCACCGGGCACGATATTCGGTGCGTGCGAATCTCCTTGGGTCAGCGCCGCCTGTTTCACATCCAGGCGGAAGCCGCTCTTCTGCTTTTCCGCGCCGTGGCATTTGGCGCAGTGCTGTTCAAAAATCGGCCGGATTTCGCGCACGAAATCCACCCCAGCTGAGGCCGAAGCCGATAGTCCCAGGACGAGCAAAGACGTCAGTCGCATGTCGGTAAAAAGTGATCAGGCGTACGGATTTCCCGCCGCGTACACGGCTTGCATTTCCTCCGCCGAAAAGGCGCGCCCCAGGATCGCAAATTCATCCACCCGTCCGCTCAATTTCCGGTCGCGCAGATTCCAGTTTCCCAGCTGCGCCGGGCCCAGCACTGCGGGATGCGCGATCTCCTGCCGCACCTCGCTGTCGAACTGGCCATTCAGGTAGAAGCGCATGCGGTGTGCCTCCGCTTCATAGACCACCGCAAGGTGGGCCCAGCGCCCCCGCTCCGGCAGCACCGGCCGCTGCGAGTCGCCCCACATCAGTTTTGGCTCGCCCGGCTGGGCATTGCCGAAGACGGCAAATCGCATCGTCGCATTGCCCACCACCATCCAGTGCACCTGCCCGAGTTGGAGGGTCGCATCGCCGCGCTCCTCGTGCCGGCCCCAGCCGTCCGTGTGGTAGAGCGATTGATAAGGTTCGCCCAGTCGATCCAGCCGCACCCAGGCCATCAGCGTGAGTTCGGGCCAGGCCCGCTCGCTTCCAACGTCGACTTTCAGTGCATCTCCTTCGCGCACGAATTCCAGGCAGGTCTTGCCCGGCCAGCGCCCTTGCACCGGCCGCGCTCCGAGCACCTTCAACCGGTTGGTCAGCCCGCCTTCGGCCAGCCGCGCCGGGTCGAGTTGGGAAAAGAGAATCAACGCCGGATCCGCCTGGATCTCGCGGCACCATTGCGCCCAGCGCGCTTGTTGCCCGGCCTTCAGTCCCGCTACCACCGCCGGCAATTCCTCCGGCTGCACAAACGCTGCATCGCGCAGCTCCCGCTCCGCCGTCGTCCCCTGGGAAAATCGCGCCGCTTGTCCGGTGATCAAAGTGCGTCCGGCTCCCGCCTCGTGGCGCCCTAGAGCGTCCACTTTTCCTTCGAAAACGTGCACCTCGGCCGGTTCCTCCGTCGAGGCATCCAGCGCAAACCGCGTCCCCCGATCCACCACACGCCCGCGTGCTGTCTCCACGGTGAAGCCGACCGCCGCCGGCGGCACATGCGCGGCCATGCGCCCCGAGTGCAGCCGGAAGAGATCGGCGTGCCGGCACTCGAATTCCGCGGGGCCTTCGATGACCAGTTCCACGCCGCGCCCGTAGTTCAGCCCGAGGCTGCCCTGGGCCAGGGTGAGGCGCCCGGCCGGCAATTCCGCGCCGAGGGCGAGGAGCTTCTCCCCGCGCCGTAAAACCGCACCCGCATTTTGAGCCACGCGCGCAAACTCCAGTCCGCGGCGACCGTATTGCCACCATGCAATTCCCGTCGCGCCGAATATCGCGGCGGCGGCTGCCAGCCAGCGCCGACGTGTCCAACCCGGTGCCGCCGGCGCCGCGATCGGAAAGGCCACGATATTTCCCGCTCCGAGCACATCCGTCGTCGCCAGGGCTGCGTGCAGATCGACCGCGCGGATATAAGCCGCCCGCACTTCCGGATTGGTGCGTAGTTGCTCGTGCAAGGCGCGCAGTTCCGCCTCGGTGGCGGTGCCATCGAAGACCCGGCTGAAAAGCAGATCGAGTTCGTTCATCGCGCTGTCTCCAGTCGTTGCACGCAGTCGAGCAAGGCCCGCCGGACCCGCTGCAAAAGTTTGTAGATGGCTTCCACCGTCCGCGTCTGTTGGCGCGCGACTTCTTCGATGCTTTCGCCCTCCACGTAGTAGCGCACCAGCACCTGCCGCGAATCCTCCGGCAGTTTTTGCACACACTCCCGCAGCCGCGCCTCCCGCTCGGACAACTCTGGCCGCATGGCTTCGCGCTGCGCCTCCATCAGGTCCAGCAGATCCTCCTGGGCAAACGATTCCCAGCGCGGCTGCTTTTTCCAAAACTCGCGCACCTTGAACCGCGCGATCCCGCAGGCCCAGGGCAGATACTCCCGCGCCGGATCGAATTCCGTCCGCTTCGCCCACAGCGTCACTGCGGTCTCCTGGAGAATATCCCGCGCATCATTCAGCGCCGGGACAAACCCGAGGATGAAGCGCAGCACCGCGCGTTCATGCGTCACAAACAGGCGCATCAAAAGCGCATCGCGTTCTTCGTCGTCGGGAGTTTCGGGGGCGTTCACGGCAGGAGCACCCGGAACATCCGGGTTCACACGTTATTGGCCCGCGCCCTCCAAATTTGGACAAAATCTTTTCCCCTCCCGGCAGGGAACGTAGGCGGCTCTTCCCAGAGCCGCCCCGAAAACTCACCGGCCCGCCCGCCGGACCACTTCCACGTCTCCGTTCCGTTTATTGGCCCCCGAGCGATACCGCGCCGCTTTCCGTGGCCCCGAGGAAGAAGCCGAAGCCCTGGGCGGTATTTTGGAAGATGATGCCTTTGTACTTCCCGGGTTTGTTGGTGTCCGGGAACCGGAACGCGCCGCTGAAGTAGCCCGTGCGCGGGACTGACAGCGTGGCCTTGGTGGGATTCGGCTGGATCGCTACGGCGCTTGCTTTGCCGGTGACATTGAAAGCTTGGGTGATGCCTGCGACATCCAGCCCGCCGCCGGACAAGTGCAGAGAGGCATTCCCGGCTGGTTGCGGGCCGTTCAATCCCGGCAGCACGCTGGCGCCGGATTTCACCTCGGGCAGGACGAGCAACGATCCGAGCAGATCGGTCGCGATACCATCCGCCCAACCTTGGGGATAACGAGCGGCCTTTGAATTGGCCGGCAGATACCACTGCAGGCCGAGCCCGCGCAGGTCGCTCTGCGAAGGCAAATCCTCACCGAAAGTGACGTAGCCACTCACGGAGCCGGAGCCCTTCACGAGTGGCACGTAGAACGGCCAGCGTTTCCCCAAGGAGAGCGAGTTGGCATACGAAAAGTTCGTCCCGTCCGCGAGCGTCCCCGTGAGTTTGGCGACGCCGCCGGTCGACAGCGTGAGAATGCCGACGCCATCGCCCTGCGGATATTCCGCGGCCAGATGGCCTTGATTCGGCGCGGTCAGCGCGGCGAGACGCACGGTGTATTTGCCGAGCAATTCGGTCGGCACGGGTTGAGATGGAAGGACTGGATTTTTCTTCGCGGTGTAAAGAGCGCGATCGGCAGAGAGTTGGGCAAAGGGTGCGCCGGCATCAGTCAGCGTTCCTTCGATGGTGTCCACCAAGGCATCGAGCCCGACCTGAAGGGTCAGCCGCAGCTCGGAGGCGCCTTTGCGTTTCATGGCAAAGTCAGCGGTGCCGGTCTTGCCAAACTTGGCCGTGCCATCGGTGCCAAACACGCCCGTCGCGGTGAAGCTCTGCCCGGCCAGTTTCAGCACCGCGGTGAATTTTCCGGTGGCGCCGTTGATCGTGATTTTTGCGAGGCCGATCTGGGCATTGCCCACGGCAGCACCGGCCGGTTGGATCAGCCCATTGTACGTACCAGCTTGAGCGGGAAGCTGGTCGCTGACCGAGACATTCGCCGTAGCGGTCGCCCCGTACGAATCGGTGATCGTGTAGGTGAAGCTATCCGGCGTGATTTTGGCCTCCGTAACTTCATAGCGAATCTTCTGGCCGTTCTCGATGATCGTGGCGGTGCCGTGCGCCGGAGTGGAAACTCCGGTGATAGTCAGCGTGTCGCCGGCCGAATCGCTATCATTCGCCAGCACGTCGATCTCGACCGCCAGCTTCTTTTGCACGTAAGCCACGTCGTTTTGCGCAATAGGCTCCGCGTTGACCACGGCCACCTGGACCGGTGCGCCGGAGGAAACGCCATTCGTGGTCACCACCGCTGTGAGGGAGCCGCTGTTGGTGGGCGTAGTGGAGAAGGCGACAGTCAGCGAAGTGGGCGTCGCTTCCGTTACGGTTCCGGCCGCGCCGAGGTTGAAGCTCACCGTGTTGTTCGCTGCGGTGGGATCGAAATTGCTGCCGTTGATCGTCAGCGTGCTGGCGGTCCGAAGGATCACGCCCGAACCTGCCGTCACGACCGGGACATCGTCACTGGTAATGGTGCCCAAGCCCTGCCCATCGGCGATCGTGGCGTTCGTCGGCGACGAGAGATTCACGAAGAATTGCTCGGTCACTTCCACCGTGGTGTCTCCATTGACCTGCACACTCAGGGTCTTGGTCGTTTCGCCTGGAGTGAAGGTCAGGGATCCAGATGCCGCTGCATAGTCGCTGCCCGCGAGGGCGGTGTCATCCGCCGTGGCATAACTCACCGTCGTGGTTTTCCCACTCGGCGCGCTCAGGGTCACGGTGAAGGTCAGCGAAGTCGTGCCAGCATTTCCTTCTGCGAGGGCCACATCGCCGATGCTCAGAGTCGGCGCCGTATCGTCATCCGTGACGGTGGCCACGCCCTGCCCGTCGGAAATAGTCGCACCATTGGAGGGGTTGCTCAGATTGACGGCGAGCTGCTCGGTGTCTTCGAGGACCGAGTCGTCGGTCAGCGGCACGGTAAAGGTCTGCGTCTGAGTGGACGAAGCAGAGGCCGCAAAGGTGAGCGTGCCACTCGCCGCCGTGTAGTCCGGAGTGCCAGGCGTGGCGCCCGCCGTGGAAACCGCCGTGCCATCCGCCGTGCCATAGTCCACCGCGATCGGCAGACCCGTGGCTCCCATCAGCGTCACGGTGAAAGTGAGCGAGCCGGCGCTTTCATTGCTCGTGACATCGCCGATGCTCAACGTCGGCGCCGAGTCATCGTTCGTGATCGTCGCCACGCCCTGACCATCGGCGATGGTGGCACCGTTGGTATTGCTCAGGTTTACCACGAACTGCTCGACCGCCTCATAGACACTGTCGTCGCTGAGCGAGACGGTGAAAGTCTGGGTAGCCGTCGCGGCCAGGCTGGGCGCGAAGGTCAGCGTCCCGCTGGTCGCAGTGTAGTCCGGCGTGCCCGGTCCGTCCGCCGTGGAGACGGCGGTGCCGTCGGCCGTGGTGTAGTCCACCGAAGCCGATGCTTCGGTTGCTCCCGTCCGGGTGACCGTGAAAGTGATCGTCCCCGCCGCTTCCGAAGCCGTCACATCGTTGATCGTCAAGGCAGGCGCCGCATCGTCGTTCGTGATCGTTCCGACCCCCTGCGCATCCTCGAGGGTCGCATTCGTCGCGCCCGAAAGATTCACCAGGAAAGTCTGATCCGGCTCGAACACCGTGTCGCCCGTCACCACCACGGCCACCGTCTGCGTGGTCACTCCCGGCGCAAAAGTCAGCGTCCCGGAAGCCACCGTGTAGTCGCTCCCTGCGGCCGCGGTGCCATCGGCAGTCGCATAGTTCACCGTCGTGGTTTTTCCACTCGGCGCGCTCAGGGTCACGGTGAAGGTCAACGCCGTCGTTCCCGCATCTCCTTCCGCCTGCGTCACGTCGCCGATGCTCAGGCCGGGCTCCGGATCGTCGTTGATGATCGTGCCCACACCCTGGCTATCCGTGATCGGCGAGTTGTTCGTGGGATTCGAGAGATTCACCACGAACTGTTTGTCCGCTTCGAAGATCGCATCGCCGTAGAGCGGAACCGTGAAGGTCCGCGTGCGAGTTCCTTCTCCCTCCGCGAATATAAGGGTGCCACTGGTCGGCGCGTAGTCCGGCTCACCCAACCCGCTCCCGTTGGCGACGGCCGTGCCGTCGGCCGTCGCATAATCCACACTGACCGGAAGTGAACTGTTCCCGGTGAGCGTGACGGTAAAGGTCATGGTATTCCCTCCGTCGCCACCTTCCTGCGCCGAGGAATCCGCGATACTCAGCGTCGGCGGCAAATCGTTATCCGTGATCGTGGCCACGCCCTGCCCATCGATGACCGTCGCGATATTTGAGTTAACAAGATTCAGATAAAACTGCTCGGCGGGCTCGTAATAGTCATCCTCGCTGATCGGCACAGTGATCGTTCGTGTCTCCGTCCCCACCGAGCCGGCCGCAAAGGTCAGCTGGCCGCTGGCCGCCACGTAGTCGAACCCCGCAATCTGGTCTCCTCCCGAACGGGCGGTATCGTCCACGGTTGTATAATCCACGGTGATCGCATTCTCTGCGGTGCCGGTCTTCGTGACGGTAAAAGTAGCCGTCCCCGCGCTTTCGGCGACGGTGACATCGTTGACCGAAAGCGTTGGCTTCGTGTCGTCGTTGAGAATCGAGCCGGTGGCCGTGCGCTGCGAAAAATCGGCGTTGGTCGGCGACGAGAGGGTCACGGTGAAGGACTGGTCGTCTTCGTAAAGCGTATCTCCCTTCACCAGCACGGTGATCGTTTTCGAGACGACGCCCGGGTTGAAGACGAGCGTACCGGAGACCGCGGTGTAGTCGGTGCCGGCGATCGCGGTGCCATCCGCGGTGGCATAGTTCACCGTGGTGGTCAGGGCGCTGACCTGGTCGAGCGTGACCGTAAAATCAAAGGCGGTCGTGCCGGAATTACCCTCCGCCTCCGAAACGCCGAAGATATTCAGCCGAGGTTTGGATTCGTCATTGTAAATCAATCCAGCGGCCCGGCTATCCGCGATCGTGGCTCCGCTGGCGTTGCTCAGATCTACAAAGAAGGTCCGATCCACGTCGTACACCATGTCGTTGTTCAACGGGACGGTGATAGTCTGGGTCGCCCCATCTTCGACGCTGGGGGCGAAGGTGAGCGTTCCGCTCGTCGCGGTGTAGTCCGGCTGGCCCGCTCCGCTGCCGAGCGACACCGCCGTGTCGTCGCTCGTGGCGTAGTTCACCGTCACCGGCAAATCCGAACCGTGGTCGCGCGTCACGGTGAAGGTCATCACCCCGGCCGACTCCGAGGCCTGCGCATCGCTAATGGTCAGGCTCGGCATCGCATCGTCATTCAGGATCGTGCCGACGCCCTGCCCGGTGCCGATCGTGGCCAAGCCGGGGTTCGAGAGGTTGACGTAAAAGGTCTGGTCCGGCTCATACACGGTGTCCGGAAAGACCGGGACGATGACCGTTTTGCTCGTCTCCCCGGGCGAGAAATAGAGCGTGCCCGAGACGGCGTAGTAGTCGGCGTCGGCCAGCGCGGTATTGTCCTCCGTGGCATAACTCACACTGGTCCCAAACGAGCTGGCCTCGCTGAGCGTCACGACAAAAGCGTAGTCATTCCCAACGAAAGGATTGCTGCCTTCCTGGCGGCTCACACTGCTGATGCTGACCGTGGGGAGTGGGTCGTCGTTCAGGATCTTCGGGGTCGTTTGTGAGGACCCCACGACATTCGTCATGTTGGAGAAGCTCAAATAGAACTGCTCATCGTTCTCGGCTCGCCGGTCCCCATTGATTGTGATCGGAACGGTTTTGCTCGTTTCGCCAGGAGCGAAGGTGAGGCTGCCGCTGGCCGCGACGTAATCGCCATCGGCGACGGTGGCCGTGAGGTTGGAGGTCGCATAGTCCGCCGTGATCGTCCGTTCGCTCGCCTGGCTGAGGGCAACCGTGACCGCCATGGTCTTCGTGCCGGAGTCGCCTTCGGTGATCTCGGTATTGCTAAAAACGAAGGAGGGCGGCGGGCTGGTGTCGATGATCGTGCGTACGTGGGTGGTGAAGTCGCCCAGAACCCCATTCGTGATGCTGCCGAGCGCCAGTTCGAGGGTCTGATCTGGTTCGGAAATCCCGTCGTCGAAAATACCCAGCGAAAAATCGACCCTGCTTACTCCCGGGGCGAAGGTCGCAATTGCTGGAAAAGCCGTGGTGAAATCCGTGCCGGGGGTCGCGGTACCGCCAGTGCGGTTGATGGTCACCACCGTCGTGAGATTCGCCAGGGCATAGTCTCTCCCGTTGCGGAAAAGGATGAGGGCGGCATTAAAACTTTCCGGCAAACTCGAGCTCGTACTGCTGAGGGTCACCGACGGAGCATCCGCAAACCGCCGCAGGTAGACATCCGAATTGCCTGCCGAGCCGCTCTCGAAGCTCACGACAAAATCGCTATCCACGCTCACTCCAGCGGTGGCGTTGTCTTCGCTGGCATCGTTCGTCGCCGTCGTCGGGCTCACCAGCGAGTCGCCGATCAACACGCCGCCGCTCGAGTTGTACATCTTGTAGTAGACATCGGTCCCGATGTTGTCTCCGTCGGCTTCTTCCCCGGTCCACGTGACGAGGAAGGTCCCGACCCCGCTGGAGGCAATGTGAGCGTTGAACTGGTTGTTGAGCGTGATGCCGGTATTGACCTGGATATTGCCGCCCTGGGCCACCCCGCTGGAGTTGTACCGCTGCATCTGCACGGCCGTGCCGGAACCGTCGACATTATCCGAGGTCCACACGACGTTGTAATTCCCGCTGGGATCGATCGCGATGTCGGGCCGCTGTTGATTTCCCGCGGTGACCGTGTTCACCAGGCTTTCCGGGCCTGACGGCCCACCCCCAAAGCTCATCCGGCGAATATAGATGCCGAAATCGCCGCCCCCTGGGTTGTCCTGATCGGCGCTCTGGTACGCCACGGCATAAAAGGCCCCAAAACGTTCGAGGGCCACGACCGGAGCGGTCTGCCCATTGGAGGAAGCCGTGGTATCGTTGACGACGACTTCGTTCCCGATCTTCCCCGGCGCGCCACTCGCTCCTTGCGTAATGCCATCGAACACCTGCGCAAAAATGTCCCCGGTGGCGGCCGGGCCGCTACGAAAGGCAACGACATAATAACTCACGGCATTGATCGAGACACTCGGCTCGAGCTGATCGCCCGTGGTGGTGGTGGTGACCCGAAATTCTGCCGCATCGATTGCGGTTCCATCTGCCTGGTAACGTCGGCCGTAGACGCCCCACTGGCTGGCGCTGTCGCCTGGATCCTGACCCTGGCTTTGCCAGACGATCACGAAGTTGCCGCTCGGATCCATGGCGACCTTGGGCGCCTGCTGATTATTGGTCGTGAAGGTATTCACCGCGACGGGCCCCTGAACCAGTTGCCAGTTGCTATCGTAGCGCTTGAAAAAGATCCCGCTGCCGCTGGCGTCCGGAGCCTCGTACACGACCACAAAGACATTGGAATTGGCCAACGCCACCTTCGCGTTGCGCTCCGTTCCGGCACTGTTGCCGACGGGCAGGTCTGTGGTTTCGAGCGAGATCTTGGCGGCTTGAGCCGCCAGCGGCAGACAGAAGGTGAAGAGACCGGCAAGGAGTGCGGAAACTCGGCGACGAGAAACAAGTTTGAGCATGGCAGGTAAAGGAAGTGGGCTGATCGCGCTCCGGTGGAGACGCGATCAGCCCGTTGGAATCGTTAAAGAAACGGTGATTCGAACTCGGGATTGAAGCCGGCGTCTATGCGCGCCGGCGCCGCCACGGCAGCAGCAGCCCGGCACCGAGCACCAGCGCCAGCGACGAGGGCTCCGGCACTGCGTGGAGCGCGATGTCATGCCCGCCGGTCAGCGTGCCCTGTGCGGCATTCGCCGTGTAGCTGATGGCAAATTCCTGGTTGTCGAAAGTGATCGAGGGTAACCCGCCGCTCTGCGCGCTGGGCGCCAACTGATTGCTAAACGTTCCGAGCACCCCGTCGCCTCCGACGATGAGGAAGTAGTTGGTATCCGCTCCCGGTCGGAAGCCGTTCACGAACGACAGCTCCAATCGCACTCGCAGAAGGCTCACCCCGTCGGTGATTGAGATTTGGTCGTACTGGGTCCCCGCCGTGCCGCCCCCGAGCTCCAATTGGAGCCGCGCTTCGCTGGCAGTGCTGCTCGTGCCGAGGAAAAGATTCCCTTTCAGATTCAGCTTTCCGATGCTGGTCAGCCCCGTGCCGCCCGTATCGCCGGGAGCGAGGATGCCGCCGTCGGCGGCATTGCTATTGATGGTTAGGTAGCCCAGCGTGGGGTGGCTGCCCAGTGCTGCGGTCGTATTGTTGCCACTGGCGAAGGTCGCGCCTGGTGCCACGGTCACATCGCTCACGGCCGTCCCCACGAGCGAGAATTTCCCTTCATTCACGGTGGTCGTGCCGGTGTAGGTACTCGTCCCAGTCAGCAGGAGTTGGCCGCTGCCGAGTTTGGTCAGGCTGCCGGTTGAGGTTCCGTTCGCTACGGCACCCAGCGCGAGCTGCGTGCCGCTGCCGACATTGAAGGTGGAGTTGCCAGAGAGTTTGGTGGAGCTGAAGGTCACCCCTCCGGCTCCGCCGGTGACGTTCGATCCCTTCGTCACCGTCACGGTTTGCGCGCCCATGGTTAGCGCAGGGAACGTGACGTTGGTGCCTGCGCCGGGCGTCGCCCGGTCGAGCGTGATCGCGGTATTCGCGCTGACTGTTACACTCGCGACCGGCGCGACATTCGTGTCGTAAGCCAGCTTCAGCGCCGCGCCCGAGAGCGTGAGCGTCGTACCGCCGGTGGCATTGGCGTGACCCGTGGCGACGAGGGTTCCCGCCGAAGCATTGATCGCTCCCGAGTTGTAATTGTTCCCCGCGAGCGTGAGGGTGCCTGCGCCCGTTTTGTTAAAGGCGCCGCCGAGCACATCGGAGGTGATGGTCAGGTCCGAGTCCGCATTGGTCGAATCGCCCACGATCACATTTCGTGTCGCGCCATTGAAATTCAGCGCACCTTGCACCAGTGAGCCCAGCGGATTCCCCGTCGCGTCGTAGGTGAGGTTTCCGTTCAGCGTCAGGACACTGTCCTTCGAATCCACATTGTTGCGCGAAGTGCTGGTGCCGCCCGCGCCGCCGAGAGTCAGCGCACCGATCGAGTGGCTGATGTAGTCGAGCTCGTAAGTCGCCGTCGTATTGGCCGCATTGGCATTGACGGTCACGGGCCAGGCGCCGGTCAGGCCGTTGTCGAACGTCTCCTGCAACGTGCCATTGTTCACCACATAGCTGTCCGTCTGCTGCGCGGAAGTATTCGCTCCCAGTGCGAGAATGCCCACGCCGGTTTTAGTATAAACCCGAGCGACATTCCCGTTGATGTAGCTGTCGATCGAGAGCCGCGCGTTGGCGCCGACATTAAACGTCGAGTTGCCGGCCGACGAATAGGACATCGTGCTGAACACGAATCCTGCGGTGCCGCTGGTCACATTGCTGCCGGCCTGCATGTTCACCGTCCCGGGCGCGAGCAGGAGGATTCCCACCGAGTGCGTCGTGGCTGGTCCCGGCGTGAGCCGGTCGGAAGTCAGCATCACGTTGGTATTGTTCAGCTTCACCGTCACCCCGGCGCCGGCGGACGTTTGGAAGAAGGTGTTGTTGTCGTTCGCGAGGGTCAGGTTCCCGGCGTTGTTCACATTCACCCCGCCCGAGCTGAGGGATTGGGGCGTGGTGGCTCGCACCGTCCCGGCGTTGACGAACATCGCCGTGGTGGAATTGTTCACCCCGGCGAGCGTGAGGGTGCCCGTGTTGTTCTTGGTCATGTTCCCCGTGCCATTGACCGTCGCGCTGAAGGTCGCCGAATCCGTGAAATCGAAGACGATATTTCCACTATTCGCGATCGTTCCCGCCGTCACCGTTGCACCCAACCCGCCCCCGCCAATATTCAGCTCCTGCTGCAGGTCGGTGGTCAGCGTGCCGGTTACATTCAGGGCCGCTCCATTACTGACGATCACTTTGCTGCCGACCCCCTGGACGACGAAGCCGGTGAGACTCATCGAACCGTTCACGTTGAATTGGGTTCCGGGTCCCGTAACGTTTACGGTCGAACCGAATGCCGAGGTAAATCCGATCGTGGCGGAAGTCGCATTGAGCACGGCTCCGTTTCTGACGGTGACTGTCCCCGGCTGGTTCTTGCCGACTGTGAGGCTGCCGGCATCCCAGCGCGAACCCGTTCCGTCGACGATGGCCAACCCGGTCCCCCCATTTGCGCTCACGTTCGAGGTCGTACTGGTGACGAC
>Ga0209050_1000765_pt1 | contig 46179 bp, 38 predicted proteins | sample Araplavi_mTSA_r2_FD_184276 | JGI IMG/M metagenome (GOLD analysis project Ga0209050, IMG submission 184276) | Arabidopsis root microbial communities from North Carolina, USA - plate scrape MF_Cvi_mTSA_r2 (SPAdes) (version 2) | ecosystem: Host-associated > Plants > Roots > Endosphere | place: USA... | reverse complement strand
GATGCATGCACATTGATGGTGCCTAATGGCGGCATATCCCACACTGCTTCAGGCAGCATACGGAAGGCTACCACTACTTGCAAATCTGCTTTTAACGCTCGCAGTTCTTCCAGGAATTCAGGATTTTTCAGTTTCTCCGGCTGCAATACTTTCAGGCCTTTAGACACGGCATATTTCTTTACCGCACTTTCCTGCAGCTGTAATCCCCGGCCCGCAGGTTTATCCGGAGCTGTAATTACGCCAACAACATCATAGCCATTCTGTACAAGTATATCCAGTGAAGCAACTGCAAAATCGGGCGTTCCCATGAACACAATACGCATCGGTAGTAATTAAGGATTAAGAATTAGTCTTTGTAAAGTAAATATTTTTTCCTGAGCGTTTTAAAGTGGCTCAATGCAGGTTCCCAGCTTTGTCTTATTTCCTGCTCGCTTTTACCATCCTTTATCTGTTGCATCAGTGTGCTGTTGCCTGCCAGTTTATTAAAGAAAGGCGTGAAGAATTTGTCTTTCTGAGGATACAGCTGATAAGCCTGTATCACCCATTTCAGCTGCAGCTGATTCCCTGTTTGTTGCAATACGTTTTTGGTGTCGCCGGAAAGATCATAACCATAACACAGCTGATCTTTCAAAGGCGGCTCTTTGGCGCCGGGCATGCTGCGGGGCGTGAACGTATAAAGGTCCTTTGGGAAAAGCGGACTGCCAAACACCTGGAAAGGTTTATCTGTACCACGGCCCAGGCTCAGCGGGGTGCCTTCAAACAGGCAGATGGAAGGGTACAGATAAATGGAAGCCATATTGGGCAGGTTCGGCGAAGGCCTTACCGGCAGCTCATAAAAAGTATGATGGGTGTACTGTAAGCAAGGGATCACAGTTAATTTACAGGACAAGCCATGGCTCAGCCATTTCTCCCCGTTCAACATACGGGCATATTCGCCTACGGTCATGCCATGCACCAGCGGAACAGGCTGCATGCCTACAAAGGAACGGAATGCAGTGTCCAGCACAGGCCCGTCCACATAGTGCCCATTGGGATTAGGACGATCCAGCACGATCAGCGGCTTATTGTTCTCTGCGGCAGATTCCATCAGCTCCTGCAGGGAAGAGATGTAAGTATAGAAACGCGTGCCCACATCCTGTATATCATAGATCAGGATATCTACATCGCGGAGATCGGCAGCATCTGCTTTACGGTGTTTGCCATAAAGGGAAACGATAGGCAGGCCTGTGCGCTGATCCACACTGTTGCCTACTTTTTCACCGGCATCGGCATTACCACGAAAACCATGTTCCGGACTGAATATCTTCTGGATCCTGATCTGCAGTTTCAGCAGGGAATCTACCAGGTGTGTTTCCCCGATGGTAGCAGTTTGATTCACCAGCAGGGCCACTCTTTTATTTTTCAGCAAAGGCAGGTATGCTTCAGTTCTGGCCGCTCCCGTGATCACAGGAGCTTGTGCATAAGCAAGTTGTAATGAGAGCAAAAACACGCTCAGTAATCGAATAAACCGGTACATGGCTGTAAAAATACGGATTGCTGAGTTTGTGCGCCTTGATCTTTTTTCCTTACTTTGCAGTAGACATCTAATGTTAACAATTAACAATTTTTCTTATGCAAACAGTTAAAAACGGGGATACAGTACGTGTGCATTATCACGGCCGTTTGACCAACGGGAATACTTTCGACTCCTCTGAAGGAAGAGAGCCGCTGGAATTCCAGGTGGGCGCCGGTATGGTGATCAAGGGTTTCGATAATGGCGTGCTGGAAATGAAGGTGGGTGATAAAAAGACGGTGCAGATCCCTGTGGATCAGGCATATGGCCCCAAAAACGAAGAGCTGATCATGGACTTTCCGAAAGCTAATATCCCTGCTGATCTGAACCCTGAAGTGGGTATGGACCTGCAGATGAGCAATCCTCAGGGCCAGGTATTCCCCGTAAAGGTGGCAGCTGTTGGCACTGAATTTATCACGCTGGACGCTAACCATCCCCTGGCGGGCGAAGAGCTGGTATTCGATATCGAGCTGGTGGAAATTAAATAATTATCTAATATGCTAATATGCTGATGTGCTGATGTGCTGATTAAAATTGGCATATCAGCATATTACTTTTATAGGCATCTCATTCCTCCGGTGGCAATACAATCGTCGTAGGCCGCTTCTGATCATCAATGGCTACAAAGGCAAAAGTTCCCTCAATGGCTTTCTCGCGGTGATTGGAATACATCTGCTCCACATATACAGTTACCCTCACTTTTAAGCTGGTTGTTCCTACCTGTGTCACTTCGCCTATCAGCTCTATGATAGTACCGTGAGGAATAGGCTTCTTAAAATCTATACGGTCGCTGGATACCGTCACCACACGCATACGGCTGAAACGGGTGGCAGTAATAAAGGCCACCTCATCCATCAGCTGCATGGCTGTGCCGCCGAACATGGTATCGTAATGATTAACGGTATTGGGAAATACGGCTTTATAAATGCGGGTAACGGACCTCGCAATCTGTTTTTCGTAGCTCATAACACTTATCGCTTTCCAAATAAAGAGAATATCTGTTGCAGGCGCTGCTTGAATTTATCCTGCTTGTAAATTGATTTCATATGCTGCAGGCAATCTGCACAAAGGCAGCCGCTGTAGTGTTCGTTTATATATTGGCGTTCGTCCTCCGAGAGCGTTACTGCCTGGCACTGGCATTGCAGCACATTGCCCACACGGCATTCAAATATGGTTTTGCAACGGGGGCAGTGTACTGTTTCGTGAGAAGGCATGTTAATAGCTTTTAGCTGTCAGCAATGGGCTTTTAGCATTGACGGATTCACGAAGTTAAGAAAAAGGGGGATGATCAGATGATCTCCCCCTGTGGTTGTCTGTATGGTCAGGATACGGTAGTCTTCACCGTGGCGCGGAGCTGTTGGGCGGCGGCCACCATGTTACGCAAGGCTTGCTCTGTTTCGGGCCATTTGCGGGTCTTCAGGCCGCAATCAGGGTTTACCCAGAGATTACGCGCCGGTAGCAGTTGCACTGCTTTTTCCAGCAGGGCTGTCATCTCATCAATACCAGGCACCCTTGGCGAGTGAATATCATACACACCCGGGCCCGTCTCATTGGGATAACGGAAATCGGCAAACGCTTCCAGCAGCTCCATCTGCGAACGGGAGGTTTCAATGGTGATCACATCTGCATCCATCGCGGCAATACTGTCAATGATATCGTTGAACTCTGCATAGCACATGTGCGTATGGATCTGCGTCTCATCTTTTACGCAGCACACTGCTACACGGAAGGCCCGCACAGCCCAGTCAAGGTACTCCTGCCATTGCGCTTTGCGCAGCGGCAGCCCTTCGCGTACCGCAGGCTCGTCTACCTGGATCACTTTAATACCGGCGTTTTCGAGATCCTGTACCTCATCCCTGATAGCGAGCGCTATCTGCAGGGTAGTAGCAGAACGGGGCTGGTCATCCCGTACGAAAGACCATTGCAGGATAGTTACCGGACCGGTAAGCATGCCTTTCATGGGTTTGCGGGTAAGCGATTGGGCATAGCTGCTCCAGTCTACCGTCATAGGCTGGCTACGCTGTACATCACCATAAATAACAGGTGGTTTTACACAGCGGGAGCCATAGCTCTGTACCCAGCCATTCTGTGTGAACACAAATCCTTCCAGCTGTTCCCCAAAATATTCCACCATATCATTGCGCTCAAACTCGCCGTGTACCAGCACATCCAGGCCCAGGCCTTCCTGCCATTTCACGGCTGCTTCAATGGCTTTGCCGATGGCGGTGTCATACTGTACGTTGTTAATGATACCTTTCTTCAGGTCGGCACGCAGCTTCCTGATCTCTTCTGTTTGCGGGAAGGAGCCGATCGTAGTGGTGGGGAACAGTGGTAACTGCAACAAGGCTTCCTGCGCCTGTTGCCGGATGGGGAATGGATGAAGGCGGCTGGCATCGGCTTCGGTCAGTGCTTTTACCCTGGCCTTTACAGCAGGTTTATGCACGATGGATGCAGTACTTTTTTCGTGCAGGCTTGCACGGTTGGCTTCCAGTAAGGCTTTATTACCAGCCAGGATCTCTTTCAGTTCGATCAGTTCCTCTACTTTCTGCCGGGCAAAGGCCATCCAGTTTTTGATCTGTGGCGTCAGTATCGCTTCGTCCGTTTCCAGGGCAAGATCATAGGGCGAGTGCAGCAGGGAACAGGAAGTAGCGAGCAATACCCGCTCTGCTCCGATGGCGTTTACGGCTTTTTGCACCAGCTGCAGTGAGTGCTCATAATTATTCTTCCAGATGTTGCGGCCGTTGATCACGCCGAGCGATAGCTGCATGTGTTTGGGCAGGGCGGCCAGCACGGCATCCAGCTGTTCGGGCGCCCTTACCAGGTCTATATGCAGGGCCTGTACAGGCAGTTCCAGCGTCAGCGTGGTATTTTCCTGCAGGCTGTCAAAATAGGTGGCCAGCAGTATCAGCAGGCCGGGTACGGCAGCATGGATCTTCGTATAGGCATATTGGTACAGCCGCAGTTGTTCAGGTGTAAGGTCCAGTACCAGGCAGGGCTCATCCAGCTGTACCCAGGTGGCGCCGGCCTGCTGCAGGTTTTTCAGCAGTTGTATGTATACAGGCAGCAGCTGGTTAACCAGTTCGCCCATATGCAGGCTCTCATCCTTGATCTTGCCCAGCAGCAGGAAGCTCATAGGGCCTAACAGCACCGGTTTGGTATGGATTCCCAGTGAAAGGGCCTCTTTGAACTCCTCCGTGCATTTATCATGCAATACGCTGAATTGCTGGCTGCCGTCAAACTCAGGCACCAGGTAATGATAATTGGTATCGAACCATTTGGTCATTTCCATCGCGGTAATATCCAGCCCGTTCTTCTGGTAACCGCGGGCCATGGCGAAGTACAGCTCCGGGCTGGCAACACTGGCCAGCTTTTCTTTCAATACCTGAAAACGTGCAGGAATAACGCCGGTCATCAGGCACATATCCAGCACCTGGTCGTACAGGGAGAAATCATTGGAAGGGATCAGGTCAATACCCGCCTGCTGAAGGGTTTCCCAGTGCTGCCGGCGCAGCTGCCTGGCGGTGAGCTGTAATTTCTCCAGCGACATTTTGCCTGCCCAATAGGCTTCGCAGGCTTTCTTGAGTTCACGCTGGCTACCAATACGCGGGTAACCAAGAACATTGGTTTGCATACTTGCAATGTTTTAGAAGTGAAAAATGTAGCGCGGAGAAGGGAACAGTAGTAGTTGGCAGTCTGCAGTTGGCAATTTGCAGTCGCATTAAGTATTGCACACTGCCAATTGCCAATTGCCAACTTATATTGTATTCCCTTTTTCCGCGAAGGCATACATCAATTTGTTCACGGCAAGTCTCCTGGCTTGTAACAGCTACGGCCGTCCTTCTCATTCCGTATTACCGGAGCAATGGACATCTGTTGGCCGTAACCTTTGCGAAGGTTACTTACAGTTGCGCGTCAGCCCGTGATTTGCACACGGTTCCTTTTTAATCCCTTGCCGTCCGCCAGCTGGCGGACGGCAAGGAAACCGCAAACAGTCTTGATTTGTTTAAGAACCGTGGCAAAGATAAGCAAGTTTTGACTGTTGCACGCCCGAACAGGTGTATTTTTCCTATGCAAACCTAGAATGATAGAAAGAATAAATAGTGAAATTGAAATAATTTGGATTTTTATATCAGAAATGCTTTAAAAAAGGGAATCATATTCTATTTTTACTACCATAGGGACGGCAAAAAAGAAAATCTTACGTTTGCAGATGTTTTCAAATTATCAATATACTGTCACTGAACGCTTTCTGCGTTACGCTCAGATCGATACACAATCTGATCCGCTGAGCGACAGCTTCCCATCCACCGCCAGACAGAAAGACCTGGGCCGCTTATTGGTACAGGAATTGCAGGCCATAGGCATCGCAGATGCGGAGCTGGATGAGCATGGATATGTATATGCCACCATTCCGGCCAATACAGACAAGCCGGTACCGGTGATCTGCCTTTGTTCGCACATGGATACTTCCAGTGATTGCAGCGGCGCCAATGTGAAGCCCATCATTCACCATAAATATGACGGAAGCGATATCGTGCTGCCGGATGATCCCTCACAGGTGATACGTGCTGCAGAACATCCGTACCTGCAGGGAAAGATAGGGGACGATATTATTACCGCCAGCGGGACCACCCTGCTGGGCGCCGATAACAAGGCCGGTGTGGCAGCCATCATGGATGCTGCTCATTTCCTGCTAAAACATCCCGGTATCAGGCATGGGACTATCCGCATCCTGTTCACGCCCGATGAGGAAGTAGGCCGCGGCGTAGAAAAGCTGGATATGCAAAAACTGGGGGCGCAATATGGTTACACACTCGATGGGGGAGAACTGGGCTCGCTGGAAGATGAGACCTTCTCCGCAGATGCTGCAAGGATCACCATCCAGGGAGTAGGCATACACCCCGGCACTGCCAAAGGTAAACTGGTGAGCGCCATCAAGATAGCTGCGGAGATAGTGGCCGCTTTGCCTGCCGGTAGCCTGTCGCCCGAAACTACCGAAGGACGTGAAGGCTTTGTTCACCCGGTACGCATGCAGGGAACCGTGGAAAGCGCGGAGATCGATTTTATCGTGCGTGATTTTGTTACCGCTCAACTGGAAGCGCATGAGCAGCTACTGCGCGGCATCACGGAAACAGTGCTGCAACGCCATCCGCAGGCCAGTGTCACCTTGAAGGTAACGCCGCAGTACCGGAACATGAAAGAGATCCTGGATCAACACCCCCAGGTGTGCGCTTATGCAGAAGAAGCTATCCGCCGCGCTGGCGTGGAACCGCTGAAAATGATCATCCGCGGCGGTACAGACGGATCACGCCTGTCCTTTATGGGCCTGCCCTGTCCGAATGTATTTACCGGCGAAATGGCCCTGCACAGCAAACACGAATACGTGAGTATCCAGGACATGCAAAAGGCGGTACAAACGATTGTACACCTGGTGCAGGTATGGGAGGAAAAAAGCCAGTTATAATATTTTGCCCGTTCATCCGTTTTTACATTAACTTATTGTACCTTAATTTAATACTTTTGCAAGGTTTAAAATTTTAGACATGCTATTCGGACTTGTTACATTACTGCAGGATTCCTTGTTGTTACCAAAGGCGGATACAGTGACTGCCGGTGTAAGTGCTGCTGCTGCCGCTGATCAGCACATTAACCTGCTGGACCTGTTGATGAAAGGCGGTGTGCTAATGATTCCCCTGGGTATTCTTTCCGTGATAGCGGTATTTGTGTTTGTAGAAAGATATATTACCATAGCCAAAGCAGGTAACCTGCCGGACAACTTCATGCCGATGATCCGTGACTACATCACCATCGGTAATGTGGCCGCTGCCCGCTCTATCGCCAAGAATACCAACAATCCTGCTGCCCGCATGATCGATAAGGGCATTCAACGCATCGGCAAGCCGATCGAGAATATAGAAAAGTCCATGGAGAACGTAGGCAAGCTGGAAATATACAAGATGGAGAAGAACCTCACCATCCTTTCCATTATCTCCGGTATCGCGCCGATGTTCGGCTTCCTGGGTACTATCGCGGGTATGATCCAGACCTTCTTTAACATCTCCATTACTTCCGATATCACCCTGGGCACCATTGCCGGCGGTATCTATGTAAAGATGATCACTTCTGCCAGCGGCCTTATTATCGGTATCGTGGCTTATATCGGCTACAGCTTCCTGAATGCGCAGATAGATAAAGTGATCAATAAAATGGAAGGATCCTCCGCAGAATTTATTGATATTTTACAGGAGCCTACTAAATAGAGCATCTCATGAATTTGCGCAACAGAAGAGGCAAACGCCAGGTAGAGCTGCATAACTCAGCATTGAATGACATCCTGTTCATTCTGCTGCTGTTCTTCCTTATCGTATCCACCCTGGCCAATCCTAATGTAATAAAGCTTACCCTGCCCAAAGCCAAGAGCAATACCAAGGCTAAACAAACAGTAGTAGTAAGCATCAATGATAAACGGGAATTCTTCATCGGTACCAACAAAGTGCCCTTTGAAAGCCTGAAAGAGAAGCTGGTGCCATCCATCGCCCGCGAAAATGTAGATCCTACCATCGTGATCAACGCAGAGAAATCAGTGCCTGTAGAAGACATTGTACGGGTCATGGAAGTAGCGAGGGAGATAGGTGCAAAAGTGGTATTGGCAACGGCTAATCCACAGCGGAAGGGATAAAAGCGCCAACTGTTCTATTTATCTACTCCTTTGGAACAATTTTCAGCACTCTTCCTTCGTCGTCCTCAAAAAATGCATTGCAGGCGGTCAGATAAGCTTGCATTTCTTCCCGGTTATCACCATATACGTTGGCACTGAACTCATGAGCCCTATCCATCATTCTGATGTACGTATCTGGTTCGGATTGCCTTGTTAGTTTTCTTAATGCTACCAGGTAATCTTCCCTGTATACCGTTGGAATAATGATTTTCGATTCTCCTGCGTTCACTAAGGTTGCATTCATCATTACTCTTCCAATACGGCCATTACCATCCAGGAATGGATGTATTTCACTGATGATGAACATCATGTATATAGCTTTGGCAAAAGGAGCTTGCAGCACCGTATAGTACTCGAATGCTTTTATCAATGTTCCCCTGACCAAAGCATGATCAACAAAAGAAGTTTGACCTGCAAAATTATTTTTATCCTTAAACGTGCCCGGTTTTTTACCTGGCCGGGCAGATAAAAGTACTTTATGCCTGTATTGTAAGATTTCCAATAGACGTTCCCCCGAAGTTGGAATTATCTGCATTTCATTCCGGTTCGATACAAGTTGATAGGTGCCTAGTATGTCATGCGAGTCCTCATCACGGGTTGGAAGTGGTTGCTGATATTCAATGATCTCTTTTGCTTCATCTAGTTCAAATTTCGTCCCCTCTATATAATTGGAAAAATAACTTTCAAAAAAAGCAAAATTGGCAAAGGACTGAGCGCTTTTGTTCTTGTCTGGCCTATGTTTAAATATGCGCTGCTGTAATTCAATGAATAGCTTTTCAAATAGCTGTAACCTGTCAGAATCATATGGTATCCCGTATGCACGCGCCTGAGCGGCAGCAGACACCAATGTTTTAGGAGTGCTCGTCGAAAGTAAGGAGCTGATTATCGTATTTAATTTCTCAAACTCTTTTTCCATCGACAACTCCCGGGATATACTCCTTGCTTTATCTCTAAGTTCATTAATAGCGTCTTCACCGTTCACGCGCAACATTTTTTCGAGCCGTTCCTCTAATTTTTCTACCGGTAGTGTTTTAGAATCAGGTCCTGATTTTTTGGATATTTGTAAGTTTTCCAGAAAAGCCCTGGCCTGCTGTGATACATACAACTCTCCAAAGAATTTATTGTCTCCCTCTATCGGCCCTGGTCCTTCCACAATTCTAAGCGTAATTCCTGGCAGTTCTATTTTTTTTGTATAAGTGTAAGTCAGGAAAAGAGTACCGTTTTCAGTAGGTTTAAATTCGAGCGCAGAACGATGACTGAGGACAGCATTCTTATATTGATTTCCAAGAATGGTAAATATATTACGCCGAATGATAGTCGTGGGATCTTCGTTGATCTTACCAGTATAAATTCTGGGAGCGATCTTTTTAATTTTACCAGCCTTCTCCAATTCTTTGATGTGCCGGGATAAGGTTTTATCCGCAGAAGAAAATATAACTTCCTGCAATTCAATTGGCAACCCTCTTTCCATTATAATTTGATTAATCAGGACAAAATTGGAGGATTTTTTCCATTATAATGTCACTTTTTGGGAATTTTTTCCATTATAATGGAATATTTTCCAATATAGGTAAGTTTCTTTGGGAATTTTTTCCATTATAACACTGCCCTCACCATCCTGTCCTTCCCAAATATATCCTGCTTCAGCATCACATTTTTAAATCCTGATGCCTCCAGCAATGCTACTACTTCACTACCTAGCGCCTCATTGATCTCAAAATACAAGCTACCGCCCCGCGCCAATTTACGTTTAGCCAACACCGCTATCACCCTGTAAAACAACAAAGCATCTTCATCCGGCACAAACAAAGCCAGAGACGGCTCATACGCCAATACCTGCTGCTGCATCACCGATTGCTCGCTTTGTTTAATATAAGGCGGATTGCTAACGATAACATCAAAAAAAGGCAGAACCGCTGTCGCCTGCTCATCCAGCACATTTACCTGCTCAAAGCGTACATCCAGCTGCTGCTGTGTAGCATTAGCTTTGGCAGTTTCGAGCGCGCCCAGACTCACATCAATGCCCCAAACATTCGCCGCAGGCAATTCTTTCTTCAACGCCAGCGGAATACATCCGCTGCCTGTTCCAATATCCAGCATCCGCATATCTGCATCCGCCAGCTGGCGGACCGTCCGCACATCATTCACGATCCATTCTACCAATTCCTCCGTTTCCGGGCGGGGTATCAATACCTGCGGGTTCACCATCAGCTCCATGCCGTAGAACCAGGCAGTGCCTGTTACATACTGCACGGGTTGCTGTTCCAGTAAGGCTTCCACGGCCTTTTTCAGCCCTGCCTGTTGCATTGGGTCCAGCGTTCTGTCCTTGTAAACAATGCGGTCCAGCTTACTGAGCCCGGTAATGTGTTCCAGCACCAAATGAGCGATGTTAGCAGCTTCCCTGGCCTCATACAAAGGGGCTATGGCCTGGGTAATATAGGTAAATGCGGATTGTATGTTCATGCAATGATCTGAAAATGATATTTTTGCAAAACTATATAACGTTCCTCGCATGAACAGTATCCAGGATGAACTTTTTATGCAACGCTGTTTGCAGCTGGCGCAGCTGGGCGCCGGGCACGTAGCGCCCAACCCGATGGTAGGTGCTGTGCTGGTGCACCAGGGCCGCATCATAGGAGAGGGCTATCACCGCCTTTACGGCCATGCGCATGCGGAAGTGGATTGTGTGCAGCGGGTAGCGGAGGTAGATCGTCCGCTGATCCCCAGGGCTACCATGTACGTGAGCCTGGAACCCTGTGCGCACTACGGCAAAACGCCTCCCTGCGCAGATCTGATCGTGCAGCAGCAGATCCCCAAGGTGGTGATCGGCTGTACCGACAGTTTCTCAGAAGTAAGCGGCAAAGGCATCGAAAAACTGCAGAAGGCTGGTGTGGAGGTAACGGTAGGTATGCTGGAAAGGGCCTCCCGTGAGCTCAACAGGCGTTTCTTTACCTTCCATGAAAAGAAACGGCCTTATATTGTGCTCAAATGGGCGCAGTGCCCTGCAGGCTTTATGGCTACCCTGAACGGAGAGCCGGTACGCCTGTCCAATCAATACAGCGACCGCCTGGTGCATCGCTGGCGCAGTGAGGAAATGGCGATACTGGTAGGTACTAATACCGCCCTGACAGACGATCCGCAGCTGACCACCCGCCTCTGGCCCGGCAAAAGCCCCCTGCGGCTGGTAATAGACCGTGAGCTGAAAACGCCCCGGCATTATCGCCTTTGGGATAACAGCGTGCCCACCTGGTTCTTTACAGAAAAAGAGGCTGCTGTAAACGGACAGACGGAGACCCTGCAGCTGGATTTCAGACAACCCCTGCTGCCGCAGTTAATGGAACGCTTATACGAAAGGAATATCACCAGCGTATTGGTAGAAGGCGGCGCATATGTACTGCAGCGTTTTATAGAAGCCGGCCTGTGGGACGAGGCCCGGGTCATTAACGGCACTACCGCCATCCTGCCCGAAGGACAAAAAGCACCGGTACTGCCCCGCGCATTATTAATGGACGAAACAACCCTCGAAGGGGACAGAATATCATATTACAGGAACATAATATAATGGAAGTCTACTTTACTATTGAGAAAACAGCTAACGCAGAATACAAGGACAGAGGAAGTAAATTCCTGGCATATGCCTTTCCTGTTAAAACTACAGACGAAGTAAAAGAACGCCTGCAGGAAGTGAAGAAAGAGCACCCCAAAGCCACTCACCACTGCCTGGCATACCGCCTGGGCACAGACGGCCTGCAATTTCGCGCCAGCGACGACGGAGAGCCATCGGGTACTGCAGGTAAACCTATACTCGGACAAATAGACAGCAAGCAGCTTACCGATGTGCTGGTGATCGTGGTCCGCTATTTTGGCGGCACCCTGCTGGGCGCGCCCGGCCTTATCAACGCCTATAAAACAGCTACCGCCCTGGTGCTGCAGCTGATACCCGCCGTACAAAAGAATGTGGAAGTAAAATATACCCTCTCTTTTGATTATACCATTCTCAATGAAGTGATGATGGTGGTGAAACAGCACAACTGTACCGTACTTTCACAGGAGCTGCAGCTGTTCTGCAATATGCAGATAGGCATCCCCAAAGCCGGCAGTGAGCTTTGCCTGCTGCGCCTGAAAGATATCTACGGACTGGAGATCAGGGACTTGCAATTGGCTAAATAAACGTTACACAAGATTTTATAGTAAAAACAGTAAGGCCGGGAACACCCCGGCCTTATAAGTATAAGATAGCCGCCGCCTGCAAATTTCTTCCCCGGAAAAGCCCCAAAAGGAAGAAAATGACTATATTTCTGTTGGAATTCCCCGTAAATATGAATCCCGGATCCCAAAAAAACTCCATTAAAAAAAATTCTATGAAAACACGTTCCACCAGTGTTGTAATGTTGGTTTGCCTGCTGGCCTCTATGCACTTTCAGTGTCAGCCCGGCAGTACCGGTACCGCAGGTAGTACCGATAGTTCAGCTGTTACGGATACTGCCGCTCAGCAGCCGGAACCAACTGCCGTAGCTAAGCCCAACACGAATATTATTGCATGTGAGCTGCAGGAGAAAATGGTGCGGGAGGCATGGCAGAAAACAAAGTCCAATACCTTAATGCTGGAAATCTATCCGCTGAAGCTCAGCAGTGACGCCGCCAAGAAAGACTTTGACATGTTGATATTATTCAGGGATAGCGCTAAAGGCACCGTCATATACGAAAGCCATAAAATGAGCAACACCGCCTTTGAAAAGGAAACCGCCAATTATATCAGCTTCCTGAAAGCCCGGCAGCAGCCGCTGGCCAATATGCCTGCAGCATACCAGATGATGTTCAAAAAAGAACAGGCTGAGAAGCTGGGCACCAACCCGGTGTATATTAATATCGCCTCCGATCTGGCCCTTCGTACCGGCGTTTCTCAAAATGACTCCTCTGGCGCTTGTTGCAAATGTCCGCCGCTCTGCGCATTTACAGCCGTGAAAAGTGGGGTGATAGAGCGTATGAAAGTAACCGCAGGAAAATAAATATGTATCTGCTTATTATCATTTATCTGTTGATCCTGGGGATAGCCGTCATCTCTTATGGTTGGTCGTCCAGAAGCCGGAATATATATATCAGGTTGATGTTTTTATACCTGTTGCTGATCATGGTGACCAGCCTGGCAGCCATCTACCTGGTAAAAGGGAATAACCTTTTCCTGTTCCATTTTTCAATACCGCTGGAATATGTGATATTAAGCCTGATCTTTCACAGGTATCTGCAAGGCAGGATCTTAAAACGCATCATCCTGGTCTCCATTCCCGTTTTTCTGATCCTGTCTGCAATGCTTTCCACCTATGTGCAAAAGCTGGATGAGAACAATTCATATGCAGTAGGAGTGGAGTCCCTTGCCATGATCTGCTGGTCATTACTGGCCTTGCGGCAGCTGCTCTCAGATCCGGGCATCGCCTCCCCATGGAGAGACCATGTGTTCTGGATCATCATCGCTATCCTCTATAGTTTTACAGGCAACATGATCATAGAAGGAATGCTCAACTATACCATGCATCGTTCTATGGACCTCGCAAAGCGCCTGTACTACGTGTCCATTATCTTTAAATATGTCTTTCTGCTCTTGCTGATAGCAGGCTGCTATTGCAGGCAACTACTCCGGACCTATGAATGATAACCAGGAAATATACATCACCGTCATCCTTGCTACCCTGGTGCTGGTGTTATTGCTGACGGGCTTTGTGCTGATGATGATGACACAGCGTCATCGCCGGCTGCGGCATCAGATGGAGATGACCCAGGTAAAGGAAGCTTATCAGCAGGAGATCCTGAAAACCCAGCTGGAAATAAAGGAACAAACATTGAAGACCATTGCGGATGAGATCCATGACAATATCGGACAGGTACTTTCGCTGATCAATATCCAGCTTAGCTGGCTCGATCTCAAAAATGAAGAAGAAACCGCTGGCCAGGTAAAGCATATGTCAGCGCTGCTGGCTAAAGTGATCACCGATCTGCGGGACCTTTCCAAAACACTTGATCCCCAGTATATTGCCAGGAACGGCCTGGCAGCCTGTGTACGGCGGGAGCTGGAGCTGATAGAAAAAACCGGTGTATTCAAAACCTCTTTTATATTAAGCGGCCAGGAAAAGCGTGCAGATCCATCACAGGAGATGGTGATACACCGCATTATACAGGAAGCGTTGAACAACGCTATCAAACATTCAGCAGCAAAAGAGCTGAAAGTGGAACTGGCATACACACCCGGACAGCTCAGCGTGCAGGTAGCTGATGACGGAAAAGGCCTGGCTGCAGATCTGAATAATATGAATGGTTCCGGCCTTCACAATATGCGCAGCAGATCAACATTGATTCATGCAGATTTCTCTATTGACAGCGTCCCTATGCAAGGCACCAAAATTCGCATCCTGCTTCCCCTGAACAGCTAAGCCCGCCATGTCAGCGTGGTTTTCCGAACTCCTGCGCCCAGTACTGATGCGTGGTAGCGGCGCCCATTTCCTGGTAAAAGCTGTCCATCATGGCCCTGCAATGACTCTCGCTGTTCTTCCAGGCCTGCACCACCTCGCTAACATTCGTATAGCCCTTCGCTATATTCTCACCAATATATTCTCCGCTATACCCTACCTGTATAGCCCGCTGAATGGGAGAAACACCATCAGGTGAAATATGATCAAAGTACTGGCGTTCGTACATATCCTTTACATGCATATCCGCCGCCGCAGCCAGGGTATCATTCCATCTCAGCGGCAGCACCGGCGGCATAGCATCTGCACCGCAACGGCAACCGCTTTGCCGCAGCTGGTTCACCTGCTCCAGCATCTGTTGCTGCCAGGGCGTTCCAGCGGCGGGCTCCTTTTTACATCCGTACAACAGACATGCGGCCAATATGAATACAAGGGTCTTACAGGGCATTTGTCTTTCCGACATTTATTGGCTGAAATTAACATTTTCGTACCTTATTATAAACAATCCACTACCCTGTTTTAGCACACGAAGTAATAATTTCGGTGCATTGTTACTATTTCAGATAATGGCCATCCGCAACCCATTCTTTATCCTTTAAACCAATTCCGTTATGAAAAGAGCGAATCTATTATTAATGACCCTATTATGTTTTGCTGCCTGCAAAAAAGAGGTAGCTACTCCTTCCACAAATGATGCATCCGTAAAAGCCAACTGGTCGTCCAGCGCACAATATGCCAGCTGGCAGAATGGAGGTTACACATTGTATAATAATATCTGGGGCGCCGGAGCCGGTCCCCAAACCATCTGGGCCAATACCTTCAGCAACTGGGGCGTATGGGCCAACCATCCCAACACAGGAGGGATCAAATCATACCCCAACAGTGAAAGGGTGGTGAACCGCCAACTGAGTTCCCTGAACAGCCTGACCAGCAGTTTCAATGTTACTCGTCCGGGCAGCGGCACCTATATCAGCGCCTACGATGTGTGGGATACCAATTTCGATTATGAGATCATGATCTGGATGAATAAAACCGGCGGCGCAAAACCCATCTCTTATAATTATGATGGAAATGGCAACGCCATCCCAGTTTTCAGTAACGTATCACTGGGCGGTCATACCTGGAATATCTTCAGGGGCAATAATACCGCTAACGATGTATTCTCTTTTGTACGCACCAGCAATACCAACTCAGGTAATGTAGATATCAGGGCCCTGCTGAACTGGGCCAGGAACCAGGGCTGGATGGGCAACATCACCGTAGGTAAAGTGCAGTTTGGTTTTGAGATCACTTCTTCTTCCGGAGGAATGGATTTTATCTGCAACAGCTACGCTGTTTCCTATAACTGATAACAGCCCTTAACGCTGAAATAGTACGGAGAAAAGCCCTATCCGTTCCGCTTGGGATGGATAGGGCTTTACATGCTTATACACGGATTAAGATAGTATAGGATAGTTGCCCTGAAATTTTATTTTAATTTAACTCCATCTTCGATTGATAGGACGTACTCAGAAGGAGCGCCACCTCCTGCTATTATATTTAAACTAAAACTTATTCCTCGTTATGCTAAAAAGGTATCACCACTATTATAATCATTATGCATACCACTAGTATCCGCGCATAGCTGATATTACGTTATTGAATGTCTGCGTTCTGCCTCCGTTTTTCCCGGAAGGCACGGATAATGCTTTGCATTTATCCATTACTCATAGCTAAATCCACACCCGTTATGTACTCAGGTTCTACCAAAAAACAAACTTGGCGCTGGCCGCCCATTTTATGTCAACTGCTGTTATTATTTTGCTGCTTCTCCGCTACGGCACAGCAAAAGAGCACAGTGAACGGCCAGGTCACTGATTCCACCGGCAACCCGCTGCCCGGTGTTACCGTGCAGATAGCTGGTAAATCACAAGGCACACAAACCAATGCCGGCGGACAGTTCAGCATCGCCGCCAGCCAGGGCGATGTACTTTCTTTTCATTATATAGGCTTTGATGAAAAGCGCGTAACAGTAGGCAGCCAGCCAGTCATCAATGTACAGCTGACATCTGCTACTGCAGGGCTCAATGAAGTGGTCGTGATCGGTTACGGCACCCAACAGAAAAAAGACCTTACCGGCGCAGTGGCCAATGTAAGCGGCAAGCAGCTGCAGGACCTGCCCGTAGCAGGTATGGATCAGAAGCTCAGCGGACAGGTGCCCGGCGTACAGGTAGCCAGTGTAACGGGCACACCCGGTGGCGGCGCTGCCGTAAGGATCAGGGGATCCGGCTCTATCGGCGCAGGCAGCGATCCGCTGTATGTGGTAGATGGTTTCCCGCTGTCATCCGGTTTCGGACAACAGGCTAGTCCGCTGAACATCATCAATCCCGATGATATCGAATCCATCACCGTATTGAAAGACGCTTCTTCTACCGCCATCTACGGTTCCCGCGGTTCTAACGGCGTAGTAGTGGTGACCACCAAACATGGTAAAAGTGGTACACCAAAAGTAAATCTCAACACCAACACCGGCTTCCAGGAAGTGCCGCAGAAAGGCCGCCCGCAAATGCTGAATGCACGTGAGTTTGCGCAGTTCAGGAAAGATATTATCATAGACGATTTTGCATCACGCGGACAAACACCTACTGATGCCGACATCCCCGAAGAGTACCGCCATCCGGAACAATACGGCGAAGGCACCAACTGGTACAACACCGTATTGAGAAAAGCACTGCAGCACAATACCACCCTCAGCGTGAGCGGCGGCTCTGAAAACACGAAATACAATTTCTCCGCCGGTTACTATACACAAGATGGCGTACTACGTTACACCGGATACGACCGCTACAGTGTACGTGCAAACGTTGAAAGCCGTATCGGCCGAAAAGTGAAGATCGGTCTCATTCTCGCGCCTACTTATAGCACGCAGCAGGTGAACGATTTTGAGAACAGTTTTACAGATGTGCTCACGCGCAGCCTCTGGCTTAGTCCGCTGATTCCGGTGTATGATAACAAGGGTCAGCGCACACCTTATATCAGCTCTCCGGGCATGTTCAGTGCCGCCAATCCATTAAATTCACTGGAGTTCGGCGTTACCAATGTAAAGAGCTTTAGCGGCCTGGGTGGTCTTTATGGAGAATATGAGATCATCAACGGCCTCAAAGCAAAAGCAAGCTTTAATGTCAACTACGGTAACGGCTCTACTTTTGTATTTAATCCTTCCTTCCTGGGAGGTGTGAACAACCCGCCGCCCGGCATTCCCAACTCTTCGCAGTCCAAGTCCAGCGCGATGAACTGGCTGTCTGAAGTGTTGCTGTCTTATGATAAAACATTCGGCAGAGATCATGCACTGAATGTGGTATTGGGTTATACGGCGCAAAAAGAAAGGTACGACTACCTCCAGATCAATGCGTCCAATTATCCGGATGATAAGATCCAGCCCATCGGCGCAGCCGCTACCATTCCTTCCTATTCGCAGGATGTACAGAAATGGGCCGTATTGTCTTACCTGGGCAGGATCAATTACGCATTGAAAGATAAATACCTGTTCACGGTAACCGTGCGTTCAGATGGATCTTCGCGTTTCGGCTATAACAACCGTTATGGTACCTTCCCTTCCGGCGCCATTGCCTGGCGCGCTTCCCAGGAACAGTTCCTGCAGGGCATCACCTGGCTCAGCGACCTGAAGCTGCGTGCCAGCTATGGCCTTTCCGGGAATTATAATATCGGCAACTACACCTACATGTCCAACATCGCGGCTTATAATTATGCCTTTGGCGGACAGATTGCCAACGGCAGAAGCGCTTCTTCCCTGAGCAATTACGATCTTACCTGGGAAGAATCGTCTCAGCTGGATCTGGGCATGGACATGGGATTGTTCAACAACCGTATTAACCTGACCGTAGATTATTACCGGCGCATCACCAAAGGCATGCTGTATAATTCAGAGATCCCCTTGTCTTCCGGTTACACCAACGTGATCATCAACTCCGGCAAGATCAGGAACCAGGGCATTGAAATAGGCATCAGCAGCGATAACCTGGACGGCGCCTTTAAATGGACCACCAATGCCAACATCGCGTTTAACCGCAACAAGGTGCTGGCCCTGAATGCCAAGAACGATCCTATCTACAGCGGCCGCAGTGGCGAAGGCTCTTTCCAGCACATTACAGAAGTAGGTAAACCGGTAGGCCTTTTCTATGGCTATGTGGTAGAAGGCATCTACAAAGACCAGGATGATCTGAACAGATCTCCCAAAAATGTCACTTCTGTAGTAGGTTCCATCAAGTATAAAGATGTAGATGGCAACGGCATCATAGAACCGGTGAACGACTTCGCCATCATCGGTGATCCTAACCCCGATTTCATCTGGGGCCTCACCAACAATTTCAGCTATAAGAATTTTGACCTGGGCGTAGTGCTGGTAGGCTCACAGGGCGGACAGGTAATGAAAACAGGCAACCAGTATTTGCTGAATATAGACGGCATCTTTAATGTAGACCGCAAAGTGCTGAACCGCTGGCGCTCCCCACAGCAGCCTGGAGACGGTGTTACGCCTACCACCAACGGCGCAAGGGTGATCTATCGGGATGTGAACTCCTCCTGGATAGAAAGCGCTTCCTTTATGCGCATCCAGAACATTACGCTCGGCTATAATTTCAAAAGAAGATGGCTGGAGCATACGAAGTTCATCAGCGGCGCCAGGATCTACGCCGGTGTGCAGAACCTGCACACCTTTACAGGATACAGTGGCGCTAACCCCGAAGTGAGCCGCAAAACGGTATCCGGCAATGCTACCAGCACGGCCCTTACACCCGGGGAAGATTTTACCAACTATCCCATTGCGCGTACGTTCACACTGGGCCTTAACCTGTCTTTTTAAATGCTAAATCTCCGTTATGAAACGAAACACCATCCATCAATATATCATGATCCTGGTAGCAACGGCGATGCTGGGCATTAGCTGCGGAAAAGATTTCCTGGACCTGAACCCGGAAGCTACCATCAACGGGAATGTCTTCTACAAGAGTGAAGACGAGATCAAACAGGCCGTAAATGCCGCCTACAATGTTTTGCAGGATCTGGGCCGCGAAAGCTACTGGATCTTTGGCGAGATGAGATCAGACAACACGGCTTTCCAGTATAACAATGCCGACAGGGGAAGAGAACAATGGGAGTTTGTAGATGAATTCCTGGTAGGCGCTACTGCAGAATGCATCAGTAATTTCTGGCGCAATAGCTACATCGGCATTTCCCGCTGCAACGATGTGCTGTCTCACATAGGTGAGGTAAGCATGTCTGATGCTGCACGCAACCAGTACACGGGCGAAGTGCAGTTCCTGCGCGCCTTCCATTATTTCAACCTGGTACGGCAATTCGGTGGGGTGCCCTTAAGGCTCAGCTCCGTGCAATCGCCGGATTCTTCGCTTTCAAAGGGCCGCGCCAGTGTAGAGCAGGTGTATGCCGTGATCATTTCCGATCTGACGGCGGCAGCGGCAAAGCTACCCGCCCAATATACCGGCGCGGATGTAGGCCGCGCCACCAAAGGTACCGCCAGCACCCTCTTAGGTAAAGTATACCTGACACAAAAGAAATATGCGGAAGCGCTCACCGAACTACGTAAGGTAACCACCATGGGCTATCAATTGCTGCCCAATTATGCAGACATATTTGATCCAGTGAAAAAGAATGGCTCTGAATCTATTTTCGAGATCCAGTACCTCGGTTCACAAACAGGATTGTTCAGTACCTTCATGTATACCTTTGCGCCCTATACATCGGGCAGCGCGGTGACCGGCGATTCCAAGACCGGTATCAATGGCAGCGGCTCCGGTTGGAACATCCCCACCCAGGACATGATCGCTGCCTATGAAGCAGGAGACAAGCGTAAAGCCGTTTCCATGGCAGACGGCTATACCAGCAACGGTGTGTTTGTGAACATCCCCTGGGTGAAGAAGTATAACCACGGCTTTACGGAAGTGGGCCGTACCAACGATAATTTCCCGGTGCTGCGTTACGCAGATGTGCTGCTGATGATAGCCGAATGCCTGAATGAGCAGGGCTATGCGGCCAACGGCGAAGCGTTTGATCTGCTGAACCAGGTAAGAACACGCGCCGGTCTGCCCGATAAAACAGCGGCCACTGTCGGCAGCCAGGCGGCTTTCAGAGACGCGATATTCCACGAAAGACAGGTGGAGCTGGCATTTGAGAACCACCGCTGGTACGACTTGCTGCGTACAAGTAATATCATTACATTGATGAATGCCCACGGTGTGAAAGAAAAACAACAGCATACTTACATCCCGGCTAATGCTTATCAGCTAACACAGAACCGCTTATTGCTGCCCATCCCGCAAACAGATGTGAATCTTGACGGCCTGGAACAGAACCCGCAGTAAAAGGGTCTCCCGTCCCGTCATTGCGAGAAGCGGATGAGAGGAACAAACGGGTCTCCAATTCCCGTCATTGCTTCGTCGCCCCACGCACAATATGCTTTACTGCTCCTCGCAATGACGCGAAGGAGTTTAACTATTAATCATTTAATCTAAATACAACAGCATGATAAAACGGATCCTTCTTTTTCTCCTGCCGGTAGTACTGGTCTGGTCCTGTAAACAAGCAGGCGCCGACCTTACACTGGCGCATCTGCGTTGCGAATTCCGCGAAAACCCTTTAGGAATTGATGTTACTACGCCCAGGCTAAGCTGGGAGATCGAAAGCAGCGCCAGAGGCATCGAACAGGCTGCCTACCAGGTGATGGTAGCTTCTTCGGAAGCAGCGTTGAACAACGACGAAGCTGACCTCTGGAACTCCGGTAAAGTAAGCGCCGGTGAGTCTATTAACGTAGCCTATGCAGGCAAGCCCCTGGCCAGCGGCACGCCCTGTTACTGGAAAGTGAAAGTGTGGACAAACGACGGCAAAGAATCTGCCTGGAGCCAGCCCGCCAGCTGGAGCATGGGCCTCTTGCAGCCGGCCGACTGGCAGGCAAAATGGATAGGACTGGATTCTGCCTTTGCCTGGGAAAAACCTAAAGATACTTTCACCCGCGTATCTGCACGTTATCTCCGCAAAGAGTTCAAAGTGGAGAAGAAAGTGAAACGCGCTACTGCATACATCAGCGGCCTCGGGCTTTATGAGCTGTACATCAACGGTAAAAAGATAGGCGACCAGGTGCTGGCTCCCGGTCCAACAGAATATAACAAACGTGTATTCTACAACACCTTTGATGTAAGCAATGAGCTGAAAGAAGGCGCTAATGTAATTGGCACAATTCTCGGCAACGGCCGCTTTTTCCAGATGCGCTATTCCCCAAAGGGCTTGCCCGGCATCACACACTACGGCTATCCTAAAATGCTGCTGCAGCTCAACATCGTATATGATGACGGCAGCACTGCCAGCGTGATCAGCGATGATAGCTGGAAAGTAACCGCAGCGGGCCCCATCGTTGCCAACAATGAATACGACGGTGAAGAGTATGACGCCACCAAAGAGCTGACAGGCTGGGCCCAAACCGGCTACAACGCCGCTAACTGGCTGCCGGTGCAGCTGGTAGAAAAACCAGGTGAATTGCTGGTAGCACAACCCAACAACAACATCAAAGTGATGGACACCGTGAAAGCGATCAGCGTGAAAGAGATCAAACCCGGTATGTTCATCTACGATATGGGACAGAACTTTGTAGGCTGGGTGCACCTCAAAGTAAAAGGCGATAAAGGCGCCAAAGTAAAAATGCGTTTTGCCGAGCGCCTGAAAGATGACAGTACCCTGTACATGGATAACCTGCGCTCCGCCAAGGTAACGGACATCTATACACTGAAAGGCGAAGGCGCAGAAGAATGGGAACCCCGTTTCACTTATCACGGATTCCGTTATGTAGAAGTGACCGGCTACCCCGGCAAGCCAGAGCTGTCTGCCATTGAAGGCAGGGTAGTGTATGACGAGATGGAAACCACCGGACAGTTTGAAACCTCCAACGATGTGATCAATAAGATCTATAAAAACGCCTATTGGGGCATCCGTGGCAACTATCGCGGCATGCCTACTGATTGTCCGCAGCGCGATGAGCGTATGGGCTGGTTAGGCGATCGTGCAGTAGGCGCGAGAGGAGAGAGCTTCATCTTCGATAACCATCAACTCTACGCCAAATGGCTGCAGGATATTGAGGATGCACAATCTCCAGAAGGCAGCGTGCCCGATGTAGCGCCTACCTACTGGAAAATATATTCCGATAACATGACCTGGCCCGCGGCTTATTTGATCATCGCCAACCTGCTGTACGAGCAGTATGGAGACGATCAGCCGCTGCGTAAACATTATCCTTCCATGAAAAAATGGATGACCTACATGAAGGATAAATACATGAAGGACTACATCCTCACCAAAGATACCTATGGCGATTGGTGCATGCCGCCTGAATCACCGGAGCTCATTCACTCCAAAGATCCCGCGCGTAAAACAGCGGGCGATTACCTGGGTACCGCTTTCTATTATCATTTGCTCACTGTAATGGAACGCTTTGCCGCCATCACCGGCAACACAGCTGATGTTGCAGCTTATAAAGAGCTGGGAGAAAAAGTGAAGACTGCTTTCAATGACAAGTTCCTGAACAAACAGGATGGTTATTACGCCAACAACACACCCACTGCTAACATCTTCTCACTGGCTTACGGCCTTACGCCGCCTGACCGCCAGGATACTGTGTTCCGTCATGTAGTAGATAAAACGCTGCAGGATTTCAACGGACATATCAGCACCGGCCTGGTAGGAGCAGAATGGCTGATGCGTGTGCTGACCAACTACGGCCGTGGCGATCTGGCTTACCAGCTGGCCACCAACACCACTTATCCCAGCTGGGGATATATGGCGGAACATGGGGCCACCACCATCTGGGAACTCTGGAATGGCAATACCGCCGATCCTGCCATGAACTCAGGCAACCACGTGATGTTATTGGGTGATCTTGTAGTATGGTATTACGAGAACCTGGCGGGCATCAAACCTGATCCTTCAGCGCCGGGCTACAAAAAGATCATCATGAAACCGCTGCCGGTGAAAGACCTGAATAAGGTCACTGCCAGCTATCATTCCGTACACGGCTGGATCCGCAGCGCCTGGGAAAAGCAGGGTAATACTTTTAACTGGAAGATCACGGTACCGGCCAATACCCATGCCTCAGTATACGTGCCAGCTGCCTCTGAACAACAGGTGAAGGAAAGTAATGCAGCAATTTCCGGGGATAAGGGCGTGAAATTTGTAAAGATGGATGGAAAGTATGCCGTGTATGAAGTAGGCTCGGGTGAGTATAATTTCAGCGCAGGAGAGTAATTCATCCCGGTCATTGCGAGGCCTTGCATCCCTGGGTCTTCATCCCCGTCATTGCGAGGAGCAGTTGAGAAATGTGCGTGGGCGCGACGAAGCAATCTCTTAACACAATCTTCTAATTAATCTCCGCGGAGATTGTGTTAAGAGATTGCTTCGTCGCTCTCCCCACAAACCCCGCGCTGCTCCTCGCAATGACGCGAATGAGTCAGCGTTCACGCTCATGTTATCCTCATGTTTTCCTCGTCAGCTCCTCGTCCACTCCTCGTTGACTCCTCATGTAATCTTAGTGAAACCTTAGTAACACCTTCCTGGAAGCTTCCTGTAAGCTTAGTCAACCTTCGTCAATCTTATTGCTTAAACCTTTCACTCACCACGATATCCTTACTTCCCTTCGTATACTTATAAAACCCTTCTCCACTCTTCGCTCCCAGGTAACCCGCCGTCACCATATTCACCAGCAGGGGACAAGGCGCATATTTCGGGTTACCAAAACCATCATGCAATACCTGCAGAATAGACAAACATACATCCAGGCCAATAAAATCCGCCAGCTGCAGCGGTCCCATAGGATGCGCCATACCCAGTTTCATCACGGTATCTATTTCATTCACACCAGCCACTCCTTCAAACAAAGAGTAGATCGCCTCATTGATCATCGGCATCAGGATGCGGTTGGCAATAAAGCCGGGATAATCATTTACCACACAAGGCACTTTCTCCAGCTTTTGGCTCAGCGCCACTATAGTGCTGGTCACTTCTTTTGCAGTAGCATAACCATTGATGATCTCCACCAGCTTCATCACCGGTACCGGGTTCATGAAATGCATACCGATCACTTTCTCCGGCCTTTTGGTAGCCGCCGCAATGCGCGTAATGGAGATGGAAGAAGTATTGGTCGCTAAGATGGCATCTGCAGGAGCATATTGATCCAGCTCTGCGAATATTTTCAGCTTCAATGTAACATTCTCAGTCGCTGCTTCTACCACGAGGGAGGCATCTTTTACGCCTTCTGACAGGACAGTAAAAGTGCGGATGTTCTGCAGCGTTTGTGTCTTGATCTCTTCGGTGATAGTTCCTTTTGCCAGCTGCCTGTCGAGGTTTTGCCCGATAGTGGCAAGGGCTTTTTCCAGGGCCGGGCCTGAAACATCTATCAGGTTCACCTGGTGCTGATGCTGTGCAAATACGTGCGCAATGCCGTTACCCATGGTGCCGGCGCCAATAACTGCAATTTGTTGCATAGTGCAAATAAGTTTACGACTTGGAATTGATTGAATTGGTGTAAAAATTCCTCAAATAAACGGGAATTATACCAAATAACCTGAAGCGGTCAAACGTCTATTCCTTATTCTTGAAATCGCCCCGTTTCCAGGCCTGTATGAAGTTCGCCCAGGCCAGGGGATTGAAGATGTTCTGCGGAGCCTGCTGACCTGCATAGTAGAGGGATTGCGCCTGCCGCTTCATGTACATATTCGTGCCTTCGCGTCCGTCGATAGGCGTATAGCGGGCCAGTGCGCGCATCTTGGCGGCGTCGGTGTTCTTGCGGGCAATCTCGTAGGCGTCGTCGGGTATATCGTCGCTGATGAAGGCTTTGTCAAATTCCTCCTTGGAAGGATAGGGTTTGATGATGGTCACCGGCAGGTAGGTGGTATCTTCCACCATCAGCTGGATCATCGAGAAGTTATTTCCCTTGAGCTCCTGTGGGATGCGGTACACTTTCCTTTTGAAACCTACTGCGGTAAAAGTAAGGGTATCGCCTTTAAAGGCTACGATGGAGAATACGCCCTGGCTGTTGGAGATAGTACCTCTTCCCTGGCCTTTGATCACAATGCTCACCGCCGGTATGGCGCGCAGGCTGTCTGCGGTCATGGTAATACCGGAAATCTGTATAAGGCTGTCCTTAAACTGCGTGAACTGAGCTTTCAGCAGGACGGGTGACAATACCAGCAATGTTGCCAACAGTATGTAGGGACGAATCTTTCGCATGCGGTCCTAAGATAAACGAAATTGTCAGAACGATCAAGGACATTGACAGATTGACAAAATTCTATATTTAAACGCCCAAATTAACCACCGATTAGGTTAACTTTGCTTTCTGGAATCAAATTTAACAACATTTTATGATCACAAAAGAGCAGGTTTTACAGGCCTTAAGCCACGTTGAAGAACCGGATCTGGGAAAGGACCTGGTAACGCTGAACATGGTGAAAGACATAGAGATAGACGGCAATAAAGTTAAATTTACCGTGGTGCTGACCACACCCGCTTGTCCGCTGAAAGATATGATCCGCAACGCCTGCGTAAATGCCATCCAGCTGATGGTAAGCAAGGAAGCGGAAGTGACAGTGAACATGACCGCTAACGTAAATTCCAACCGCAAAGACGGCAAATCCACCCTGCCGAAAGTGAAGAATATCATCGTCGTAGCGTCTGGCAAAGGTGGGGTAGGAAAGTCAACCGTAGCCGCCAACCTGGCCCTGGCCCTTGCTGAGGGCGGAGCCAGCGTAGGTCTCATGGATGCGGATATTTATGGTCCCTCTGTGCCTATCATGTTCGGTGTAAGGGGAGAAAGGCCTATGATGGTGAATGTAGACGGCAAAGGCATGATAGAACCGATGACAAAATACGGTATCAAGCTCATGTCTATCGGCCTGCTGATAGATGAGAAACAAGCTGTAGTATGGCGCGGTCCCATGGCCAGCAGCGCGCTGCGCCAGTTCATTACCGACGTGTACTGGGACGAGCTGGACTACCTGGTAATAGACATGCCGCCCGGCACAGGAGATATTCACCTCACCCTCGTGCAGACAGTGCCCGTTACCGGCGCCGTGATCGTGACCACGCCGCAGGATGTGGCCCTGGCCGACGCGAAGAAAGGTATCATGATGTTTGCCGGTCAGCAGGTGAATGTGCCCATTATCGGCCTGGTAGAAAACATGTCTTATTTCACGCCCGCAGAGCTGCCCGATAACAAGTATTACATCTTCGGTAAAGACGGCGGTAAACGCCTCGCAGAGGATATGGAAATACCTTTCCTGGGCCAGATTCCCCTGGTACAGAGCATCCGTGAAGGCGGAGACGAAGGTGTACCTGTAATGGTCAGCGGTGATGATGTGACAAAGAACGCTTTCATCGAGTTTGCCGGTAACGCTGCCCGCAGCATCGCCATGCGGAATGCGAATATCGCTCCTACCAAGATCGTGGAAATAGCGCTGTAGTTATGCATATCCCTAAGTACAACCAGGAAAAAGACTGGCAGCAGATCTCCGCATTCATACAACAAAACAGTTTCGGTATACTGGTGAATGTATCTTCCGGCGTTCCTTTGGCCACGCACATCCCCATAGAGCTGGATGAAAAGCCGGACGGCACTGCAGTGCTGCGCGGCCACGTAGCCAAACAGAACCCGCAGTGGGAGGCCTTTACCAGCGGCACTGCACTGGCGATCTTTACTGATCCGCACGCCTATATCTCTTCTTCCTGGTATGAAAAGGAAAAGATACCCACCTGGAACTATATCGCCGTACATGTATACGGACAGCTACGCCTGCTCTCCGAAGAAGAGCTGCTGGACTCGCTGTCAAAACTGATGCATCGCTATGAGGCCGCATCGGCAAAGCCCGTCAGCATCAATGATATCCCGGAAAAAGAACTGCATAATAACCTGAAAGCCATCGTCGGCTTTGAGATGAACATTTCCGATATACAGGCCCGTTTCAAACTGAGCCAGAACAGGAATGCGCATGATTACGAAAGCGTGATCACGCATTTGAAGGAGCGGGGAGATGAGGGCTCAGTGAAGATTGCGGAGGAAATGGAGAAGAGAAGAAAATAATTTTCCAGTATAAGGGTCTCCCTTCCCGTCATTGCGAGAAGCGGCAAAGCCTTTTGTGAGTGAGGCGCGGCGAAGCAATCTTTTAACACAATCTCCCAACACGATCTTCGCGAAGATTATGTTGGGAGATTGCTTCGTCGCCCCACGCACTTTTTCTCTGCGGCTCCTCGCAATGACGGGAGAGGACTTTCTACAGCGTAAACACTTTCCCCCCTACCATCACATTCTGCGTTGCCTCATCAAAAGTCGCTTTCATTCCCGTCTTATACGCCGCTGTTCCCATGATCAATGCTATAGAGTGAGAATACGCTGCTTCTATCGGCGCATTCGTGGTCTTGCGTGAACGCACACATTCCATCCAGTTGCGCACGTGTGAATTTGTTAATGGATCCCCACCGGTATTCGCGCTGGTTTCCGCTTTGTTTCCTTCCAGGCTCTGTGTAGGCAACAGATTCGCATGCATGCCCATTTCCTGCGCTTCTCTTTCTCTCAGACCACCGGTCGGACTGATTTTGTTATCCGCCATATCGATGGTGCCGCCGTTGGAGAAGTACACTTCTTTGGTACCGCCGGCGGAGTTATGGAAGCGGGAGCTGTACATTACCTGGAAACCGCTTTTCGGATCATCTTCCGGTCCGTATTCAAAAACAGCGGTCAGTGTATCAGGGTTGGCGCGTCCGTCTTTCCAAACGTAGATACCGCCGTTGGCCACTGCCGTACGCGGGTGTTTCAGGCCGCTGAACCAGTGCACAGTATCTATCTGGTGGGTCATCCACTGGCCGAAGATGCCGCTGGAATAAGGCCAGAAAAGGCGGTATTCCAGGTATTTGCGGGGATCCCAGTTGTCATGCGGACGGCTGGCCAGGAAGCGTTTCCAGTCAGTATCAGATTCGCGGATGCTCTTTACCAGGTCAGGACGGCGCCAGCGTCCGGGCTGGTTCACGTTCCAGGTCATTTCCACCATGGTGATGGGACCGAATTTTCCTTCCTGTATAAATTTGGCTGCAGCATGATAGCTGTCGCCGCTGCGGCGTTGGGTACCCACCTGGAAGATCTTACCGGATCCTTCCACGGCTTTCAGTGCGTTACGGGCGTCTTCCATGGTTTCTGCGAAAGGTTTTTCGCAGTACACATCCATTTTATTACCTACCGCTTCTATAGTATGAAAAGCGTGTTGGAAATCGGCAGTAGCGATGATCACTGCGTCCAGGTCTTTGTTGCGGTACAGCTCATCATTATTCAAACAGGCCTGTACGTTATGCCCGGTCTTTTGCTCCAGGAAGGCTTTACCTTCTTCACGGCGGCGGTTCCAGATATCGGATACAGCAATAAGGTCGAAGTTCAGTTCCTTGTTATTGGCAAAAAAGCAGGGCAGGAGCGCCTGGCGGGCCCTGTCAGAAAAGCCAACCAATCCTACATTTACCCGGTCATTGGCGCCCAGGATACGGGCATAGCTGCTGGCGGGCATACCCATGGCAGTAAGCGTGATACCGGCGCCACCCATTAATGATTGTTTCAGGAATTCACGACGTGATTTTTTCATATTTCAGATAGTTTATAATTTTAAAAGCTTGCAGCTATTTTTTATAGGCTTCTTCCAGCTGGCCTTTCAGGTAATCATAAGCAGGCTTGCTTTGTGCAGCCATATCATCCCAGCGGCATTCCACCATAATACGGCCACTAAAACCGATCTTATGCAGGGCGGCAAAGTAAGGACGGAAATCCTGTTTGGCTACGCCGGGTGCGGCCCTTTTCTCCCTTTCCGCAATGTGGCAATGTACCAGGTTGCTGCCTGCCTTTTCAATCGCGGCGGCAGATTCATTTTCCTTCAGCATATGATAGATGTCGGCGGTCAGCTTGAAATTAGGATGGTGGATGGCGTTCACCACTTCGTTCGCTTCTTCGAGGGTATTGATGAAATTGGTCTCTGTGCTGTTCAGGTTTTCCATGGCGATGATACGGCCATAGCGGGCGGCTACTTCCGCCATTTTTCGGCATAAGGCGATGAACTGCGGTTTCGCCTGGGCCGGGCTTACGCCTTCGGGGAGCTTACGGGCCTCACCGCTGCCCAGTACAATGAGCTCGATACCTGCCTCTTTGGCGCGGCGCATCACCGTGTCTACATAGCCTAATACGCGGGCTTCATCTACCTGGGGACCTACAATCTTGATGGTGCCGGGAATAAAGCCGTTGCAGGTCTGTACATGGCAGTGGGTGCGCTGCAGATCGCCCACCTGGGAGACAAATTGCTGATCGTTTACCGCGGGCGCCAGGATCCTGGAAACGCCTTCTTCAATATATTCATATCCTGCTTTGGAAAACAGGCTGTCGTTTTTATAAGTACTGCAAACGCCTATGGAAGGCAGCTTTTGTGCATTCGATTGCAGGAAGAGACATAAAAGAAGGGAAATAAGAAAGAAACAGTGTTTTTGCATGGGTTGTTTTTTCAGTTAACGCGGAATGAAACAGGGCATGGATCAATTCGTAAATAGTTGTAGATCAGATCATGCGAAGCCTCATTTGACTCCAGGAATTTGAAATAAAGTTTCTGTGGAAAAGTTAATAAGTTAATCGCTAAGATCAAAATTTAAATATTTGAGCGGTCAGGCGCCCGCTTTGCAAAGCGTTAACTAAAAGAATGCAGGAATTTGCCAAAAATAGCGGAACTTTAGATGCAACCCGGGCTGCGTTATGACCCAAGGACAGATGACCAATTCTCTATTTTAATATAATTCAATCACTTGCATTGATTAAGTTTTACTTAACTTTGCGCCCCAAATTTAACTGACTATGAACCGACAGGAATTAGTGGGCCTGATCAAGCACAGGCAATCTTATCTGTGTGTTGGGCTGGATACGGACATACACAAGATACCCAAGCACCTGCTTTCTCATGCCGACCCGGTATTTGCATTCAACAAGGCTATTATTGACGCTACAAAGGACCTCTGCGTGGCTTATAAGATCAATACCGCCTTTTATGAGTGCATGGGCATCCGTGGCTGGGAAACATTGCAACGCACGGTAGAGTACATTCCTTCCGGTATTTTTACGATTGCCGACGCCAAACGGGGCGATATCGGCAATACTGCTACACAGTACGCCAAAACATTCTTCGACACCTATAATTTCGATGCGGTGACCGTAGCGCCGTACATGGGCAAAGACAGCATCACGCCCTTCCTCTCATTTTCAGAGAAATGGGCGATCGTACTGGGGCTTACCTCCAACGAAGGCAGCCAGGATTTCCAGCTGCAGCGCATAGGAGATGAGTACCTCTACGAAAAAGTGATCAAGAGCACCATGCAATGGGGCAGCCCTGATCACCTGATGTTCGTGGTAGGCGCTACCCAGACCGCCCAGCTGGCAGCCATCCGGGCGCTGGCGCCGGATCATTTCTTTTTGGTACCCGGTGTAGGCGCCCAGGGCGGCAGCCTGCAGGAGATATCTTCTATGGCGATGAATAAAGACTGCGGTTTGTTGGTGAACGCCAGCCGCGCCATTATTTACGCCGGAAACGGGGAAGATTTTGCGGTAGACGCACGTAATGCAGCCTTGCAATACCAGCAGGAAATGGCGGGATACCTGGAGGCAGCCGTTAGTCTTTAGCATGTAGCCTTTAGCTCCTGGCTATTAGCAATAAATAACAAAAGGGTGTATCAATACACCCTTTTGTTATTTAAGTACGGTTCTTTCTGCATCTTCCTGGTAAAACAGCTTAATTTCTTCGGCGTGTCCCCGGCTCGCATCCCAGGATATAGTGTAGATAACGTGTAGATAACGCGTAGATAACGTATCTCTTTAAAGGGATACGTTATTTATACAGCATCGATATGAATACAATAGAATAAACTGCTATGTTTATCGGGTGTGACCAGGGGATGAACCGGGTAGGAGTAAAGGTTTGACAGACTTTTACTAAGTAAATATAATCAAAAAGACCGGAGCAAAAGAAAGCTCCGGTCTTTTTATTGCTAACAGCTATTAGCTAATTGCCAGCAGCTATTAAAAATCCGGGTCTGCCGGTGTATTTGGATTGTTGTCCCTTTCAGCAAATGGATAAGGATAGAAATTTCGTTTGCGCTCTGTGTTCGGGCGATTGAAGCGCCGCATATCTTCCAGCTTAAGGCCGGACATATACAGCTCAATGCAACGGTGCTTATAAATAGCGGTCAGCAAAGCTTCCTGCGAAAGCGGGCCTACAATGGGAGGCAGGTCTGCTCCCAGGCCCAGCGTATCCTGAGCCGCCGTTTTGGTAACTACTTTGTTCAGCTCTATTAACCCGTTCACCAGGTCGTTTTTACGGGCATAAGCTTCTGCCTTGATCAATGTGAGCTCACCCATAGTATATACGGGGATCGGCGACGTATTGGTCTGGAAATAGCCTTTAATGCGAAACCTGGGGGTGGTGGTACGGAAGGTATCTATCATGTAAAAATCCACCCGTTTATCTGCATCATCAGGTTGCAGTCCTACCGGAAGGCCCATGGAAGAATCGATCACCTGGAACACGTTGTTGGTGGAGGTGGCTGTTTCCCAGATCGGGTTCGGGAATGTAGGATCATATTTGAACAATACTGCCTTACGTGTTACGCTTTGTGCCGTGTTCAGGGCCAGGTCATATTTACCGGTGAAGAGCGCATAGCGTGCTTTCAGCGCCAGTAATACAGCCGGAAGATCTATTCCATCCGGGATATTAGACCGGAACGCAGCGCTGGGCGGATTCGCGTTTAGGGCTGCCAGGGCTTCATCTATCCAGCCGATCGCTTTGTTAAAGCCCATCATGCGGTCTATGAAAGGAACGCTGGTGCTGAGGTTACCAGTGGTATCCGGTACGCCGGTCCAGCAGATGGACATATTGCCCATCGCCAGCGCTTTAAACATGGTGGCATATGCTATCAGGCCGCTGGCATAGGCCTTGTCATCCATTGTCTTTGCGTAGGTGATCACCCGGTTGGCGTCGAAGATGATCTTATTGCTATTGGCCCAGAGATTGCCGAGGATGGTATTGGTACCATCTACAGAACCGCCGCCTGTGCTGAGCTGCAGCTCAGGTATGTTACCCTGGTTGCGGAGCAACAGCTCCTTTGTTGAAAAACCATTCGCGGTTACCAGGTTATAGGCAGAGCCTGAGCGGCCGGAAGAGTAGATACGCTGCAGGCCAACAGCCACCGCCGTTACAGCCTGTGTGGAAGTAAATACATCATCCTCGTTGGCAGCAGAAGGGTTGATATAATCTTTTTTGCAGGATGCACTTAATAAAGTGCTGAATATACAGATGCCTGCTATTATTCTTTTCATGCGCTACTTTTTAAAGGTTAGAATTTTGCCGACAGGCCTACACTGAATGTTCTGGGCACCGGTACCGCGCCGAAATCAATACCGCGCAGGATGGTGCTTTGTCCGGCCGCATTCACTTCCGGGTCATAGCCTTTGTATTTGTCCCATGAGATCAGGTTGCGGCCGCTCAGGCTAAGCGTCAGGTCCCTGAAACCTTTGATGCGGCCAACGTTATAACCCAGGTATACTTCACGTAGCTTTACGAAGGAGCCGTCGTCAATACGCCATTGGTCTACTGCATACACGCCTGAAATATATCCGCGGGGCAGTTGGCCCAGGTATTCCTGTTCTGCCACTTTACCGTTACCAACGCCCTGACGGGTGCGCCAGTCGGCATTCCATACATCGTTGCCTTGTACTGCATCCAGCTGTACGCGCAGGTTGAATTTCTTATAAGAGAATTCGTTTACAAGAGAGGCGGTATAGTCCGGGTTGGGATCGCCTATCACCTTACGCAAAGTGGTGCCGGTGGGCAGGCCATTGGCATCACGCTGAGGGGTATACGCTAAAGGACCGTTCTGTGTGCCTCTTTCCTGTTGCGGGATACCGGCTGCATTCTTCACGTCATTGCCGCCTGCGTCTTTGGCAAAGAAAGTACCATAGAATACGCCGATGGGTTGTCCTTCCAGTATTGCTACAGGGGCGCCGCCATTGGTGTTATAGAGGATGAGCGACTGACCGATCTTCAGGGCCTTGTTGCGGTTACGGTTAAAGATACCGGTCAGGTCCCAGCGGAAATCTTTTGTTTGCACAGGCACCAGGTTCAGTACGATCTCTATCCCTTTATTTTGCAGTGAGCCTACGTTGTTACGATAACCGCCATAACCGGTGGTAGGCGCAATTACGCGATCCAGCAGCAGGTCATTCACTTTCTTGATGTAGTAGTTTGCCTGCAGGCCGATCCGGTTGTTCAGGAAGGCGAGGTCTGCGCCAAACTCTGTTTCCTGCTGGCGTTCGGGCGCTATGTTCTCATTGGCCAGGGTATTGGCGCCAGCAAAAGACGTTTTATTATTGAACGCATTCGGCGTATAAGAATTGAAGCGGTCGTAAGCGCCGATACCGGTGAGGTTACCGGATTGTCCGTAGGCGGCTCTCAACTTTAATAAGTTCCACCAGCTGCTTACGGCGGCATTCTTCCAGAACTCCGCTTCTGAGATCACATAGCTGCCGCTGCCTTTTACGTATAGCTGGCTACGTTCGTCCTTGCCGAATACAGAGGAACCGTCCATACGCAGGGCGCCTGTCAGGAACAGCTGGCTCTTGTAACTGAAGGTTTGTTGCAGGTATACACCTGAAATGGAGATCTCGCTGCGGCTGTCAACCGGGGGCAGCGGGGTAGCGGCGCTGTTGGCTGCTTCTACGAAAGGCGCCAGGCCCCTGCCTTGTGTAAGGAGGTAGTTATTCCTTTCATATTGTACGGAATAACCCAGCTGCGTGGCAGCGCCAAAGGTATTGCCCAGGTCCCATTTGTAGTTCGCATTCAGATCGTGGTTGATCTGGAAGAAATTGTTGGTAGCAGAGCTGGCATACCCGTTCTGGGTGGCGTTGTTATCGGTACCTCCGCCATAGAAGCCTGTGCTCACCATATACGCATAGGGCGGCATGAAGGTGTTACCGCGCTGGCTGTAATTATCAATGCCCAGGTTATAGCTGATGGTAAGGTTCTTTACCGGGTAAAGCTTCAGTCCTGCATTGGCCAGTATACGGCTGGTTTGCTGGTGTTGTTTGAAGTCTTCAATAACAGATACCGGGTTCACCCTTCCTCTTTCGCCTACCGCCTTGAGGTTACCTGCTGCGTCGCGGGTAAAGATGTCGTGTATATTGCCGATGATGGTAACAGAGTTCATCGGGGAGAAGAAGGAGTTGCCGTCCGGTTTTTCATCTGCAGAACTGTTCACATAGTTGATCCCGGCGCTGAAGCTCAGCCAGTCTGTCATTTGCTGGTCAAGGTTCATGCGGAAGCTGTAACGCTGGAAGTCAGTATTTTTTATGATCCCCTGGTTATAGAAATAAGAGGCGGATGCATAGTATTTGGTCTTGTCCTTACCGCCGCTGACAGATACATTGTTATCCGTGCCGATACCGGTATGGAAAATATAATCCTGGTAATTGTAGCGTTGTACGGGAGTGGTGGTGGTAAGGGTAGGGTCCAGTATATCCTGTGTTACGTTGAGCGGCCCGAATTTAACCGGCGCTTCGTTCACTGCTACTTTTTTCCTTACCTGGCTTACCATGAAATTGGTAGAGAAGTTCACCACCGGTGTGCCTGCACTGCCCCTTTTGGTAAAGATCTGCACTACGCCCGCATTGGCGCGGGATCCATAGATAGCAGCGGCGGCAGCGCCATTCAGTACTTCTATACGTTCGATATCTGCCGGGTTGATATCCACCATCCTGTTCTGACCGATGGTGCCGATGAAGTTGGTGCCATCATAAGTACCGGCGGTATTGGTCACACGGTTGGTGGCGTTGTTCACGATGATGCCGTCCACGATATACAGCGGGTCTGAAGAGCCGGAGATAGTGCTGATGCCTCTCAGCCTTACGGAGATACCGCCTGCAGGATCACCGGAGTTCTGCGAGATCTGGGCGCCCGCGGTTTTACCCTGCAGGGCAGCCAGTGCATTACCGGTAGCGCCTTTGGTCAGCTGGTCGGCTTTTACCGTACTGATATAGTTACCCAGCTGTTTGCGTGTAGTACCTTCCGTGGTGCCGGTCACCACTACTTCGTCCAGGCCGAGGGCGTCTTCTGTGAGCTGCGTGATAACGGAATAGGTACCTGCATCGCCTATTTGCAGGGTCTGTTCACGGGCGGCAAAACCAACGCCGGAAAACTTAATGGTATAAGGGCCCGGCTTCAACGAGGCGTTAAAGCTGTAATTGCCGTCTGCATCAGTAACGGCGCCGTAAGTGGTATTTTTTACCTGGACGGTGATACCGGGTATACCGTTACCCTCCGGGCTGGTAACTTTACCGGCTATACGGACTTGCCCCATCGCGCTGGAAACGCCAAGTCCCGTAAGCAGGAACAGGAAAAGCAAAGGCCATTTCCTGCAAGTCAAGAATAACGAGTTGATCATAAACAAGTTTTTAATGTGAAAGAACAGTACAGTGAAAACCCTTATAAAACCTCCAGCCCTTCCTTTATATAGTTTTTTAATAGCTGGTCATTAGGAGACAATTCAGTGATCAGCGTATGGATCTCATGGATATTGCACACCTGTATACGCTGAGCGGTGTTTACTTTTTCTGCAATAGTGAGTGATACCACTTTCTGCGCGCTGCTGACCATTGCCTTTTTGATCTGCATTACTTCCCAGTCATTTTCAGTAAGGCCATGCGTAGTATCAATGGCGTTAGTACCTAAAAAGCAGATGTCGGCCTTTATCTGCCGGATCTTTGCCTGGGCTTCCCCGCCTACGGTGATCTGTGCATTTTTTGACAGCTTATCCCCGATGAGGATGATCTCAATGTTGGGATGCCGCATGTATTCCATGGCGGCTGTAAGGCTGACGGTAAAGAAAGTGGCTTTGAGATCGGGGGGCAGTGCTTTGGCCAGCTCGATAATAGTGGTACCTCCCGTAGTAAGCACAAACATACCGTCCTCAATCAGGGCTGCGGCTTTTTGCGCGATCGTGCGTTTTTCATCCAGTGAATAGATCTGTTGTGCGTTCAGGGAATAATGATAACCCTGCGATAAAGCGCCCCCGTGCACTTTAATGATCTTCCCCAGGTCTGCCAGCTCCGCCAGGTCGCGCCGGATGGTATCTTCCGACACTTTTATCTCCTGGCTCAGATCGGCCGATAATACCCGGTTATGCAGGTTTACCTGACGCAAAATATAGGCTTGCCGTTCTTTTTTTAGCATGACAAAGCGATATAGAAATTGGTTGCTACTGTTAATGTCGGCAGAAACCCGCAAATAAACAAGCAAATAAATGCATATTATAGAAAAAAGCCTGCAAAGACATGCAAATTGATCTTGTGAGGGGAAGAAAGTATAGGATAGGGGGCATGTGGAGGGTATGTGGAGGGTATATGGAGGGTAGGTGGAACTTACTTAAACACGCAGTTTTTGGCGGTCCACCAGGCTTTGATCTCATAATTCAGCCGGCCGGTAATAATGGCGGTATCGGTCCTGACCAGGGCGTCTGCCTCAGCGCTGTCGGCACAATCCAGTATAAAGATGCCCCGCAGCTCGCCGTCATCTTCAAAAGGGCCGGCTACCAGCATTTTGCCTGATTTTGCCAGGCGTTCTATATTGGCGATATGTTTTTTCTGGATCAGTTCCGCAAGGGCCTCGTTCTGGTCGCGGTTAGGACCTTTCTTCAGCAATACCATCCAGTATTTCTTCATCATTACTTTTGCAGTGTCTGCAGCGGCTGCAGTGGTGTTGGCAGAACGCGTACGCGTAGGCTTGAATGACACTATAAGAAGAATAAGGAATCCCACTAACAACAGTGCCGGGAATACTTTACTTGACATGCTCCCTTATTTTGGGGCCAAGGTACATCTAATAAAATTGTAAATCGTTATATTGCTGATAAAACGTGGCCAACATGGGGAAAGACCTTTTCCAGTCACCAGATTACTTTTCATTGGATGAACTGTTAACCGAAGAGCACCGGTTGATACGGGATGCCGTACGCCAGTGGGTAAAAAAAGAGATATCGCCTGTTATTGAAGAGCATTGCCAGCAGGCCACTTTTCCCTCCCATATTATCCGCGGGCTGGGACAACTGGGCTGTTTTGGACCTACCATCCCAACGGAATACGGGGGTGGTGGCATGGACCATATCGCTTACGGGCTTATGATGCAGGAACTGGAAAGAGGCGACAGCGGAGTGCGGTCTACCGCTTCCGTACAGGGCTCCCTGGTGATGTACCCGATCTTCACTTTCGGCAGCGAAGCGCAGAAACGTAAATACCTCCCCAAGCTGGCCAGCGGTGAATGGATGGGATGCTTCGGGCTTACCGAGCCGGATCATGGTTCTAACCCCGCAGGCATGCTCACGCATTATAAAGAATCCGGCGATGACGTGATCCTGAATGGTTCCAAAATGTGGATCTCCAATGCCCCCTTTGCGGATATTGCTGTAGTATGGGCCAAGAACGAGGAGGGCGAGATCAGGGGATTAGTAGTGGAACGTGGCATGGAAGGATTCACCACCCCGGAAACAAAAGGTAAATGGAGCCTGCGCGCCAGCGCCACCGGCGAACTGGTATTTGATAATGTACGGGTGCCCAAAGCCAATATATTACCCGGCGTAAAAGGGCTGAAAGGCCCCTTAAGCTGCCTCTCCTCTGCCCGTTATGGCATTGCCTGGGGCGTGGTAGGCGCTGCGATGGATTGTTATGATACGGCCCTTCGTTATGCCAAAGAAAGGATCCAGTTTGACCGGCCGATAGCCGGTTTTCAGCTGACGCAGAAAAAGCTGGCAGAAATGATCACGGAGATCACCAAGGCCCAGCTGCTGAACTGGCGTTTAGGCGTGTTAAAGAACGAAGGCAAAGCCACTCCGGCGCAGATCTCTATGGCGAAACGCAATTCCTGCGAGATCGCCACCCAAATAGCCAGGGATGCACGGCAGATCCTGGGTGGTATGGGCATTACAGGAGAATATCCCATTATGCGCCATATGATGAACCTGGAAAGCGTGATCACCTATGAAGGCACACATGAGATCCACCTGCTGATCACCGGCATGGATATTACCGGGATAGATGCATTTCACTGAGAATAATGAGGAAAATTTCAGGACTAATTTTAATCAGCATATTTATTGTTACCTGTGCGCATGCCCAGCGCTTACAGGTGTGTGAAGGGAAAGCGCAGGGCACTTATTATATTGTCAAGTACCTGCGCAATGATACTGCTTCCCTTCAGCCGCAAATAGATTCCATTTTTGAGGTGATCGATCAATCGCTGTCTTTATACCGGCCCGGATCGCTGATCAACCGCTTCAATGCAGGTGATAGCATCCTTATGGATGCGCATATGCAGGCGGTAGTGGAAAGAGCGTTGGAGGTCAGCAAGGCCACGAACGGCGCTTTTGACATTACGATCAAACCCCTGGCGGCGGCCTGGGGCTTTGGGGTAGTGAAGCCTGCCTGGAAAGGCATTCCTCCGGCAGATACGCTGCGGCAATTGTTAAAGCGTACCGGGTATCGTTATCTGCAGGTAAAAGGCTCCATGCTGCTAAAGCTGAAACCGGGTGTGGAAATAGACTGTAATGGTATCGCGCAAGGCTATACGGTGGATGTGCTGGCGCGTTTTCTTGAGCAGCGGGGCATTCATGATTACCTGGTGGATGTGGGAGGGGAGCTGCGCGCTCAGGGACATAACGCTACACAGCATACCTGGACGGTAGGTGTTGAAGGCCCGGCAGCGGAGGGAGAAGAGCACCCGGTACAAACTTTATTGCCTTTGCAGGATAAAGCCATTGCCACCAGCGGTAATTACCGCCGTTTCTTTGACCAGGGCGGTACCCGTTTTGCGCATACCATTGATCCGCATAGCGGCGTAGCGCTGCATAATAATATCATCAGTGTAACGGTGTTGGCGAAAGATTGTATAACGGCGGATGGTTTTGATAATGCGCTGATCTTAATGGGCGTGGAGAAGGCGCTGGCATTTATCAAAAAGCATCGGGAATACGGATTGGAAGCGTATTTTATTTATAAGGATAAAGGAGGAAGGGTTCGGGTGGCAAGTAGTCCGGGGTTCAAGAAAGTTTGAGGTTTGAGGTCGTGGGTCTTCATCGCCGTCGCGTCATTGAGGTCGCGGGTCTTCATCGCCGTCGCGTCATTGAGGTCGCGGGTCTTCATCGCCGTCATTGCGAGGAGCAGTAGCGGCGTGTGTGGGGGGCGACGAAGCAATCTCCTGACACAATCTCCCAATTGATCTCCGCGAAGATTATGTTAAGAGATTGCTTCGTCGCGCCACGCTCCAATTTCTTTGCGGCTCCTCGCAATGACGGCGATGAAGACCCGATTCCTCTCTTCCGCTCCTCGCAATGACGGCGATGAAGACCCGATTCCTCTCTTCCGCGGCTCCTCGCAATGACGGGGAGGAAGAAAAAAAGCCCCGGAACAGGTTTGTGCCCCGGGGCGTCACTCTCACAGCTTCCCTAGAATATGGACTAACTTTAGTTGATATGCCATCTCAACCCAATATTTCCTTGTACAGTACTAAAGTTGGTGATCTCGGCTAATTTGTAAGGAGAGTAGTTGTATTGTACACTCGCGTTAAATAATAACGGAGAAGCCTTGCCAAATGGTATGTTGATACCAATTTCCGGGCTTGCCATGAATTGCCAGCTATTGTCCTTGTCAACAAACATGCCCCAATACTTTTCATAGTTCATATTGGCAACACCTACACCCAGTGATGCATAGGGAATTACAATTGCATCCGGTTTAGTGAACTGGTATTGTACAGTGGCCAATACAGGAATTACCTGCAAGGTACGTGTTTGCACTGCAGAAATATCGCCGGACTTCGTAGGATACACCGCGCGTGGCGCTCTGTAATAAAAATCCTGGAAGCCGGATTTAAGGCCTACGCCCAGCTGATCGTTCAGCATGTATTGTAAACCAGCCTGCCAGCCCCTGAAACTTGTCTTGTCACTATAATCTTTTACGGAGCCTAAAGGCTGTGCTATAGAATAGTTAAAATTGAAGGACAGCGGGGGGCGCACCTGGGCGGATGCTGCCTGTACGGCCAGGCATGCGGCAATGGCCAGTATCCAGATCCTTACGTTTATCAGTTTGATTATGTTCCGTTTCATCGTCTTCTTTTTTTAGGTGAACCACAGATTTATTTCTTCAGGTAAGTTGACTGGCCAAATGCGCCGTTGACCATATTGCTGATGTAGGAGGTGCTCCATACACCGGAGCCTCTGAACATGGCGTTCCATACCACCTTTACTTCCTTGTCTTCTGCAGCGTGCTGCAGGTCAAGCAGGTCAACAGATACCGCCCGTTCCCTGGTGTAAACGGTATAGTAGCTGGGCCAGTAGTAGCCCAGGCCGGGATATCCCCAGTAGAAAGGATCCCAGTAACCGCCCCATCCTGACCAGTAACCCGGATCATAATAGGTGCTGGCGAAGGTTTCGTCAATGCGGGTAAGGTTAATGGCCAGGTTGGGTTTAGCCGCCTTATCCACCAGTGTATACCCTCTTGACTGCATGGCCGATTTTACAGCGGCGATCAGTTGTTTGTCGTAATCTGTCAGCGCTCTTCTTGCGGTGTCGCCATTGCTTGCCACGGCAACGGAATCCACTATGCTGAAGGTAGTGTAGGAGGAGAAATTCGCAGTCGTATCCCGGTTGGTGATGTAGATCTGGGATTCTTCTTCTGTCATGTCGTTCAGCGGATCTTTACGGCAGCTACCGAGGGAGAGTATTGCTGCAGCCGCTGCTATGGCGCCCATAAAGAACATTGTTCTCACGCTAACAATTGTAAAGTTTTTCTTGCCCGTTTTCATATTACACACGATTTAATTCATAAATGCTAATGCCATTTAGTGAGTGCTCACCTGGATTCGTCATACACTAAGTATGCCAATAGTAGAACGCGTACAGATCGACAGAGGAATTATTGAAGTGCCTGCATCATGTTTACGTTGTCATGCGGGTTAAGCATTTAACGTTCAACGGATTAGAGGGCATGTTGTTACAGAAGTTTACAGGCAAAATGTTAATGTATTCCTAAAGTTTTGTTAAAGGAACAGTGGGTCAGGGTGTTATATATGGACGTGAAAACGGATTAGCTCAGCACGGCTTTCTCAGTAAGGACATGTTTTAGCTGATCAGGAGAAGTGAAATGAATGCTTTCGATACCGCAGGCTTCGGCGCCGGTGATATTGCGCAGATTATCATCAATGAACAAAGCTTCTTTGGCGTTTACCTCGTAGCGGTTCAACAGCAGCTGATAAAAAGAGGCGTAGGGTTTGCGCATTTTTTCGCGGCCCGATACTACGATGCCGTCAAACCATTGGAGAAAAGGATAGGATACGAGGGCGATGGGGAATGTTTCGTTAGACCAGTTCGTAAGGGCATAGAGTTTATAACGTTGGCTGTCTTTCAATTGTTGCAGGATGGATACCGTTTCAGGTATGACGCCGCCGAGCATTTCTTTCCAGCGGCCGTAGTAAGCGCGGATCTGCGCTTCATATTGCGGGTGTGCTGTTACAAGCAGTTCAGTGGCTTCTGCCAGGGCTCTGCCTGCATCCTGTTCTTCATTCCAGTCGGAGGTACAGATATGCTGTAAAAAATGTTCGGTTTCTCTTTCCGTGCTGAAGATCTTGTTATACAGGTAGCGCGGGTTCCAGTCTATGAGCACGGCGCCAAGGTCAAAGATGATGGTTGAATATTGCTTCATTGTTGCATATCTGTTTGTAGGCTAAAGGTAAAACAAATTTAATAAAAACATAATGTTACTCGATGGGCCCGGCGCCGTTACCCATCAGCAGTTCATCCGCTGCGTCTTCCAGCAGTTTGAGGTCAACAGAGTCGCTGCCGGCGATACCTTCTACAGAGCCTTTGATATGGGCGGCGTTGAGCAATACTTTTTCCAGTTGTTTTTCGCGGGCCTTCCACAGCTTTTCCATGGCTTCCCGTTCTTTCTGAATGGAGATCTTCATGGCGAGGAAACCTTCGCGGATGGCTTTCCATTGTTCTGCAAATTCGCTGCTGGTAAGATAATTATACAGCATATGCATTTTATCGCCCTTGTTTTCCTGGCTTTTGAGCGCGCCTGCGATCCTGATCACGCCGTCGCGCAATACCAGCGCCAGGGCTTTTACTTCCGCAAAGGAGCAGATCCAAACACCTTCCCGTTCGCCAAAGCGCTCCATGTCTTTAGGCATGGCCTGGGTAACGAGTATGGCTACCTCGGCGCCCTGGCTGCGCATATCTGCTTTCAGTTTTTCCACCCAGTCTTTTGAGAAATCTTTGGTGCGCTTGCTTTCGTAGATGATCCGGCCGCAGTCCTGCCCGTACTGGTTGCGGATGGTTTGTATACAGTCTGCGCCTTTTACGCCTTTGCCTACTTCTGATATTTCGTCGAAAGGGAATGCCTGTCTTAACAGCTCTTCGAGGGCCAGTTCCTGGATCTCTCCCTGCAGCTGCATGGAGCCCTGTTCTGCCTTGCGTTTCATCTCATCCGCCAGTTTGCGCTGATCTTCCAGCTGCTTTTCCATCTCACGGAGGCGGAGCTGGAATTCTGTTTCCCTGAGCTGGCTGCGTTCTGCTTCTTCCTTGCGGATCACTTCTGAGAGCTGGTTCCGGGCCTCCAGGATCTTTTTCTGCATGGCTATTTCCAGTTCCTCTTCTTTATTGCGCAGTTCCTGTTCCCGGCGCAGGAATTCCAGTTCCTGGCGGCGGGCTTCTTTCAGGCGCTCTTCCTGTTCCTGGTTGGTTTGCTGCAGCATACGTACCTGGTTCTCAAAATCAGCGCTGAGATTTTTACGTATGTTCTCCGACAGGGAAGCGTGCAGCTTCTCTTTTTCCGATAAGAGGCGTTTATTCAGTTCTTCCTCCTGTATTTGCCTTTGCTGTTCCACCTGCTGGCGTTGCTGCGCCAGCTGCTGTTTTTCTGCCTGCAATCCTTCCATTCTCTTACGCCATTCCGATTCCAGTTTTCCGCGCATTTCCTTTTCAATATCAGCGGCAAACGCATCCTCCATTACAAACTGGTGTTTGCAATTAGGACAGGTAATAGATGTTCCCATAATTCACAAGACTAGTATCGATGATTGTAAACTAACATTTTACTACGCAATGTATCGGCGTAGCAAGGTGTAAAGGTAGGATAAAAAGAAAAAAGGAAGGAGAACCTTCCCTTCCTGGTTAACATAGCAAAAAACAAACAAAAAGGGGCACGCTCGCTGTCGTCAGCGGCTTCGGGCATATCGTACAACAGTTGTGATGATTTTCTATATCGAATATCGTCAGCAGATGTTAGGGGGAGGTTAAGGGCGGATTAAGGGAATGTTAATAATTCATGGTTCCAGCAAAAGAGTGCGGTTTTCACGGCCTGCTCCATCGGCATGGCTTTGCTCCAATCCTGCACCAGGCTGCCGAAGGTGGGGCTACCGCTGATACCGGACAGCAGGACGGATATTTCCACTTCGCCCAGGTAGGCGATGCCGTCTTTCAGGTTGGGGTGCCTGATAGCCTTTCTCATGGCAAGCACATTGCCTACCACACAGGGAGTATCGTAAAAACTGAGCGCAGGCGACAGTCGTACCTGCTCATTCCATAACAGGCGTACTTTTTCCATGGTATCGGGGATGGGCACTTTTACAGGCTCTTTGATCGCCGGTGTGCCGTTAAAGCGATCCTGCAGCCGCTGATGAAAATCTGACCGGATACTTTGCTTTCCTATAAAAGGGACCGCCCGTTCTTTCCAGAAAGGATGCGCCGCGGGCCAGGCTTTGGAGTAATAAGCGGCTGTCCATTGCGTATGGCTGATGACGGAGGCGATCATACTGTCCTCATAAAAAGATCTGCCCATCTGTTCATCGCCGGACTCCAAAATGGTGTTGACGGCTACTACTGCCTGCAGTGAAAAACGCATGGCTTTTTCCACACCGGTGGAAGAAAGAGGGTCCAGTGAGAAAGCGGCTTCTCCCAAACGGATGTATCCATCCTTCCAGGGAAGGGCATGCGCGTAAGTAAACACCATACAGGTGGAAAGATCCTGCAGATCCTGTTTGATTGATGCCTGGCGGAACAGCTGCGTATCCGCCAGCGACCAATGAAATACATCCGCAGCGGACCGGTGCTTCATGGCTGCAGGGCTGATAAAAGATAATATTCTGAATCGCTGATCCGGCATGGGAGAACCCCAGATCCATCCGTTCGGCGTAGCCTCCACCAATGTTTGCTGCGGCATGGCGGCAGCTGGTAGATAAGACCATAAAGCCACTACCGGCGCGGCAGTGAGGATCCTGTGCTGCATGGTGATGCTGCTGCGTCCCCGCGCATCCAGTATAAAATTGGTATGTACGGTGATGGCTATCCGGTGCATACGGAGATGGGCTTCCCAACCGGTAGCTGTTTTGCTGCAATGTTCAAAGCGGGCGGGTTGGAATAGCTGCAAACCCCGTTCTACCGCCAGTTGCAGCAGGTCTTGATCCAATAGTCCCCTGTCTGCCATCACACCCGGGCCGCGTTGTGTTGCGTTGAGGGTATCGGGAGTTTCTTTTTCCCAAATCACGGTTGCAGGCAGCTGATGCAGGTAATTGTGACGGTTAAGCAAATGCTCCGCCTGCAGGTAGCGGAAGAGGTTCCAGATGCCGGGCGACAGCGATTCACCGATCTGCGGCCGGGGAAAATCTGCCTTTTCCACCAGGGCTACCCGGCGGCCCAGGCCCAACAGGCGCAATGCCGCGCAAAGGCCTGCCGGGCCGCCGCCGATGATCAATACGTCGAATGTATATGCTGTCTGCATCAGCGGTACCAATTGGGCGCAAGGCGCGAGATCCTTTCATGTGCCTGGATGGTGTAGTGCAGCCATCCCCGAATATAATCGCAGGCAGTACGCCCTTTTTCCAGCACTTCGTGATGGCAGCCGCCACCGCACAGATACCTGGCCCAGCACTGGTTGCAGGGCTGTTGCTGATGCACGTGGCGTGTTGCCAGCCAGTTGTTCTGCAATGCAGGGTCTACTCCGTTTTCCAGGTTGCCCATGCTGCCCGCAGGCTCGTTTACAAAGCGATGGCAGGCTGAGAGCTCTCCATCTGCCGATACGCCCATATAGCCCGCGCCCGCACCACAAGGGTAGGGGCGGTGCGTGCCTTTGGCAATCTCTTTCAGCGCATTGACCATATTCAGGAAAGGGAAACGTTTACCTGCAAGCACATGCTGTTCGAATACCAGGCCGCAGGCGATCATGCCCTGCAACAGCTGCTGCAGGTCTTGTGGTGTCATTTCACCTTTGCCGTTGCTGGAGCGTAATAAGGGAGAAA
>Ga0209050_1000763_pt1 | contig 46213 bp, 36 predicted proteins | sample Araplavi_mTSA_r2_FD_184276 | JGI IMG/M metagenome (GOLD analysis project Ga0209050, IMG submission 184276) | Arabidopsis root microbial communities from North Carolina, USA - plate scrape MF_Cvi_mTSA_r2 (SPAdes) (version 2) | ecosystem: Host-associated > Plants > Roots > Endosphere | place: USA... | reverse complement strand
AAGGGTTGATGAACGCGCAGACACCCACGGCCTCGCGGATCACCAGCGAATTGCCGACTTCGCGCACCTCGTCCATGAGATGAGCCAGTTCGACGTACTGCTCAAGGCCAGCGATCGGCCCGTCGACCTGCACCGAGCGGCACCATTGCACCGGCATGCCCAACTCAGTGGTGATGACCGAGGCCATCTCGTCAGCGCGGGCACGCAATTGCCCGGCCAGGGCGCGAATGTAACCGGCGCGCACGCTGGACGGCGTACGCGACCATGAATCGAAGGCCCGGCGTGCAGCGGCCACAGCGTTTTCGACATCGAGTTCATCACCGAGCGGCACGCTGCCAGCCACTTCTTCCGTGGCTGGGTTGATCACCTGGGCGATGCCCTGCCCCGACGGTTTTTGCCAGCGGCCATCAATGTACAGTGCGTTGTGGTTAAGCATGAACCTGGCTCTCCATCAATTCCTGGGCACAACGGGCAATCCGCTGGCAGGCATCGCGCAAGGGTTCGGCGCCGACCACCAGACCGAGGCGAATGTGCCCCGCCGCGCTCGGCCCAAAGGCCTCGCCGGCCAATACCGACACACCGTGGCGATCCAGCAGACGGTCGGCAAACGCCTGGGCACTGAGCCCGGTCTGGCGGATATCGAGCATCACGAACATGCCGCCGTCAGGTTTCAACGCCCGCACGCCGGGGCAATCGGCCAGGCTGTCGCACACCAGGTCGCGACGCTGGCGATAGGCTTCGCGCATGGCCTCCAGTTCCGGCAGGTTGCTTTCCAGGGCCACCACGGCAGCGTCCTGAATGAAATCCGGCGAGCCGTAGAGCATGCACAGCGCAAGGTTTTCCAGGTGCGCAGCGAGGGACGGTGGCGCCACCACCCAGCCGACGCGCCAGCCGGTCATGGCGTGGGATTTCGACAGGCTGTTGAGGGTCGCGGTGCGCTCGGCCATGCCCGGCAGGCTCGCCGGGCTGACGTGCTCGCCTTCAAACAGCAGTTCGCTGTAGACCTCGTCGGAAATCAGCCACAGGTCGTGGGCGATGCACAACTCAGCCAGTGCGGCCCAGGTGCTGCGCGGCAGACTGGCGCCGGACGGGTTGTGCGGACTGTTCAGCGCCAGGGCCCGGGTGCGCGGCGTGATGCGTGCGGCGACATCTTCAGGCAACACGCGGAAGCCGTTTTCCGAACGCACCGGCACCGGCACCACCACGGCGCCGCAGGCACCGAACACGGCTTCGTAGGTGACGTACATCGGTTCGGCGACTATCACTTCGTCACCGGGATTGAGCACGCATTGGGCGACGCTGAACAGCGCACATTGCGCCCCGGCCAGGACGGTGACCTGATCGGCCGAAACGCTTTGACCGCTGCGTTGTTGATGACGCCTGGCAATGGCCTCACGCAGGGCACGCTTGCCGCGCACCTCGGCGTAATGAGTGTTGCCGCTCAGCAGGCTGTCGATGGCACCCTGCACGATGGGCTGTGGCGTGTCGAAATCCGGGTCGCCCACGGACAGCAGCAAAATGTCCTGGCCCTGCTCGCGCAGTGCCAGGGCGCGGTAGTGAATATCCCACGCGGCAGCGCCATCACCGGCGATACGTTGAGTCAGATCGGAAAAGCGCATGGCTTCGTCCCCTTCAAATACAGATCAGTGCGCGCAGGCATGCTTGAGTTCGATCAAGGTCACGCCGTTACGCTTGAAGCCGTGGCGCAAGTCGGTCTGCAACTCGGCCAGGCTTTGCGGCTGGTTCACCGTGCAACCGAATGCACGTGCGAGGGCTGCGAAATCCGGATTGCGCGGCAGTACGCCGATGGGTTCGATGTCCAGCCCGAGCATGTCATCGCGGATCTGCCCCAGGGCGTCGTTGTTCCACAGCAGCACCACCAGCGGGCTGTCCAGCTCTTCCACTGCCGTCGCCAGTTCCTGCGCGGTGTAGAGGAAACCACCGTCGCCAACCAGCACCAGACCGGGCCGTTGCGGTGCGCCGAACTTGGCGCCGATCCCCGCCGGCAGGCCATAACCCAAGGTGCCGTAGCCTGTCGGGTGCAGCCAGCTGCGGATGGCCAGGCTGTCAAAGGCGTAGTTACCCGTATACGCAAGCTGGGTCATGTCGGTGCTGATGAAAGCGTTTTCCGGCAGCTCTACAGCAATACGGTCGAGAATCGCCTGATGGATGGACTGCAACGGGCCATGACTGGCCTTGACCGCTTCGCGCAATGCGGCAACCGAGGCATTCGCAGTGCCGGCATCACGCACGTCAGATGGCAGGCGCTCAAGCAAATCGCTGAGGGTTTGTTGTGCATCGCCCTGCAAGGCCACTGCGCAGGGGTAGAAATCGTTGAATTTGCGCGGGTCGATATCGACGCGCAGCAGTTCACCCTTGAGCGGCAGGCGTTCGCGCCAGAAGTCGGTGTCGGCCATTTCGGTGCCAACCGCCAGCACCACGTCGGCCTCGGCGATCAAGTTCCAGCCCGGCTCCACACACAGGGAGGAACCGGCGTTGAGCGGTGCATCCGGTGGCAGCAGACCCTTGCCGGCGACGCTGGTGAACAGTGGCGCAGCGAGACGCGTGCTGAGTTCACTCAGTTCCTGCACGGCATTGAGTGCACCGCCACCGGCGATGATCATCGGGCGTTTGGCCGCGTTGAGTTTGGCCACGGCTTGATCCAGCGCAGTGGCGGATGCCGGACCACGGCCCGGGCGACGCACCACCTCGTTGCTCCAGTCACGGGCGATCGGCGCCGCCAACACGTCCAGCGGCACCGAGATGTGCACCGGGCGCGGCCGCTCGCTGTCGAACACCGCGTAGGCACGGGCGACCAGCTCCGGCAAATCTTCGGCGGTCAGCGCCACAGCCGAGAACGCCGTGATCGGCGCGGTCATCGCCCGTTGATCCTGGCACTCGTGCAGGCTGCCCCAACCCTTGCCGAGGCTGGCGCTGTGGTTGACGCTGGAAATCACCAGCATCGGAATCGAATCGGCATAGGCCTGGCCAATACCGGTGGCGGCGTTGGTCACGCCGGGGCCGGTGATGACGAAGCACACGCCGGGTTTGCCGCTGACCCGGGCATAACCGTCGGCCATGAAGCTGGCGCCCTGTTCATGACGGGTCAGCACGTGGCGAATGCCGCTGCCGGGCAAGCCGCGATACAGCTCCAGGGTGTGTACGCCGGGGATGCCGAACACGGTATCGACGCCGTAGTTGGCCAACAGGCGCACCAGGGCCTGGCCGCCGGTCAAGGTTTTGCTTTGCATGTTCATGTCCTCACTCGTGGCCGAGGCGAATCAACGCATCGACCGCAGTCGTGCCCTGGGCACCGACCAACAATGGGTTCACATCGAGTTCCAGCAGTTGCGCGGCGTTTTCGCAGGCGTAATCGGCCACAGCGCGGATCGCCGTCACCAGGGCGTCGAGGTCAGCAGGCTCGCGGCCACGGAAGCCTTGCAGCAACGGGGCGCTGCGCAGGCTGAGCAAGGCATTGCGGATCGCACCGTCGGTGGTCGGCAGCAACAGGCTGCGACTGTCCTTGAGCAACTCCACCAGAATGCCGCCGGCACCGATCACCAGCGCGAGGCCGAAATCGTTTTCGCGCTTGATGCCGACAATCAGCTCAGCCAGTGGCGGTCTGGCCATTGGCTCGAGCAACAGTTGATCGAAGGCTACGCCCGGGGCGTAGGCGGCAATGCTCGCGCGCATCTTCTCCAGCGCCGCACTCAACGCCGCGCCATCCTTGAGGTTCAGCGCCACGGCACCGGCCTCGGTCTTGTGCGGCAGCTGTGCGCTGACGGCTTTCAAGACCAGCGGATAACCCAGTGACTCGGCATCCTTCAGGGCCTGTTCCGGCGTGCTCAATACGCCGTTTGGCGTCGGCAGGCCGAAGGCTTTCAACGCCTGCTTGGAATCCCATTCATTGAGCAGACGCCCCTCGTCTTCCAGCGCGTGCGGGCACAGCGGTACCAGCGCCGATTCGCCCAGCGCCAGCAAGGCCTGGCGATTGCGCTGATAACCGGCGATGCGGCCCCACGCAGCCAGCCCGTCTTCAACGCCCTGCAACGCCGCGACGCCTTGCGCGTGCAGACGCTCACGGGCATGGGCCGGCAGCAATTCGGGGAAGGCCGAGGTGACGAAACCGGTCTTGCCGTGGCGCTGCAGTGCCGCGCAGTACAGCTCCAGCAGCAGGTCGCACTCCTTGCGCTCGCCGGTGAACTCCGACGGGTAGTCGAGCACCAGCATTGCCGCGTCGGCTTCGGAGCGCAGGGCGCTGTCGAGCATGCGGTTCAAGGCTTCGCCGTCGCCCCAGATCGCCGTGGTGAAATCCAGCGGGTTGACCAGGTTGGCGTAGGTCGGCAGCACCTGCTCGAGTTCGCCGACCTGCCCTTGATCGAGTTTCGGCAGGCCCAGGTCGTTGCGTTCGGCGTAGTCGGCAATCAGGCCGGCGTCTCCGCCGGAACAGGCCAGCGCGATCAGGCTGTTACCCGCCGGCAGGTTGCCGCAGGCCGCGGCCTTGAGGGTTTCGACAAAACTCACCGGGCCGCTGACGCGGATCACCCCCAGACGGTCGAACAGCGCGTCGTACAGCGCATCGGAGCCGGACAGCGAGCTGGTGTGACTCAGGGCCAGTTCGGCGCCGATCTGCGACACGCCGGTTTTCAGGGCAATGATCGGGATGCCCTTCTCCAGCGCCTTGTGCGCGGCGCGGGCAAAACCCGGGACGTTCTTCAGGCCTTCCAGGTGCAGGCCGATGGCGGTGACCCGCGGTTCGTCGAGCAACACGTCCATCAATTCAGCCACGCCCAGTTGCGCCTGATTGCCCACCGACGCCATGTAGGCCACCGGCAACGAGCGGTCGCTCATGGACAGGTTGTAGGCGAAGTTGCCGCTCTGGGTCAGCACCGCCACGCCCTTCTCCACCGCTTTGCCGCCATGGGCCACCGGCCACAGCGCGGAGCTGTGCAGGTAGTCGAGCAGGCCGTAGCAGTTAGGGCCGAGCAGCGCCATGTCGCCAGCGGCCTGGAGCAGTTGCTGTTGCAGGGCCTGGCCTTCGGCGCCGGTCTCGGCGAAACCCGAGGCGTAGCAGATCGCGCCGCCCGCACCGATGGCGGCCAGTTCGGCCACGCAGGTCAGGGTCAGTTCGCGGTTGGTGGCGATGAATACCGCGTCCGGGCCGCAAGGCAGCTCGGCAACGCTGCGCACACACGGCACACCTTCAAGGCTGTCGTGCTGCGGATTGACCAGCCACATCTGCCCTGGGTAGCCGCCCTCGGCACAGCGCTTGAGGGCGCGCGCCATGCTGCGGCCGCCGACGAACGCCACGTGTTGCGGCGCGAGCATGCGTTTGAGGTTGTCACGAATGGTTTGGGACATGGGAGTTCTCCGGGCTGATCAGCGCAGCAGCGGCCGCAGCAGCTCGCGGGAAATGATGTGGCGCTGGATTTCCGAGGTGCCTTCCCAGATCCGTTCGATCCGTGCGTTGCGCCAGATGCGCTCCACCGGACCTTCGTCCATCAGGCCCATGCCGCCGAAGATCTGCACCGCTTCGTCGGCGGTACGGCCGAGCACCTCACTGGCGAACAGCTTGGCCATGCCGGCTTCGCCATCGGTCATGGTGCCCTGGTCCATTTTCCACGCGGTGTGCAGGGTCAGCAGTTCGGCGGCGCGGATCTGCGTGGCCATGTCGGCCAACTTGAACGACACGCCCTGGTAAGTACCGATCGGCTGGCCGAATTGCTTGCGGTCCGCCGCCCATTGCAGTGACACGTCGAGTGCACGCTGAGCCTGACCGACGCAGTTGGCCGCGACCATCACGCGGCCGGCGGTCAGCCAGGCGTTGGCCACATCCCAGCCTTTGCCGACTTCGCCCAGCACTTTGCTGGCCGGTACGCGGCAGTCGTCGAAGAACATTTCGAAGGTGTGGTAACCCCGGTTGCTCACGCACTTGGGTCCACGGCGGATGGTCATGCCCGGGGTGTTGCGGTCGACCAGGAACGAGGTCACGGCGTTACGCTTTTTGCCGTTGTGCTCGTAGGTGTCGGTCACGGCGAAGACGATGGCGAAGTCGGCATGCCCGGCGTGACTGATGAAATGCTTGCTGCCGTTGAGAATGAAGTCGTCGCCCTCACGCACGGCGCGGGTCTTGATCGCATTGGCATCGGAACCGGCGCCCGGCTCGGTCAGGGCGAAGCAGTCGATTTTCTCGCCCTGGATGCACGGCAACAGGTAGTCGTTGATCTGGTCGCCGGTGCAGGCCATGAGGATTTTCGACGGCCGCGCGACGAACACGTGCAGCGCCCAGGACACCTTGGACAGCTCACGTTCGATCAGCGCCTGGGACAGGTAGTCCAGGCCACCGCCGCCCACTTCTTCGGGCATGTTGAAGGCGTAGAACCCGGCGGCGATCGCCTTGCCGCGAATCTGCGCCGCCAGTTCCGGAGACACCTCGTCGGCGCGGTCGACTTGCTCTTCATAGGGCAGCAGTTCCTTCTCGACGAAGCTGCGTACCGAGTCCACCAACATTTCTTGTTCTTGGGTCAGTTGGAAATTCATGCTGCTACCTGTTGTTCGTGTGCTGAAAGAAGTGTGGGAATCAACGGCCGGCAAAACGTGCCGGGCGCTTTTCCATGGCGGCGCGCAGGGCTTCGTTGCCGTCTTCACTGCGCCCGCAGAGCAGGCCCGCGGCGAGTTCGGCTTGCAGTTGTTCCGCCAGGCTGCGGTCGGCGCCTTCGCGCATGAGTTTTTTGGTCTGGGCAAAGGCGAACGTCGGCCCGGCGGCCAGGCGTGCGGCCAGTTCGCTGGTGACCGTCAGCAACTGATCGTCGGCACAGACATCGCCGACCAGGCCGGCGTCGAGGGCACGGTCAGCACCCCACAGTTCATCGAGGAACAGCAGGCGCTTGGCTTTTTCGCTGCCGATCAGGCGCGGCAGGTGCCAACTGGCGCCGGCATCCGGCGAGTACGCCATGCTGGTATAGCCGGCCTTGAAGCGTGCCGACTGGCCGGCAATGCGCAGGTCGCAGCACAGGGTCAGGTCCATCCCGGCGCCGACAGCGGTGCCGTTGATGGCGGCGATGGTGGGTTTTTCCAGGCTGTGCAGGCGAGTCATCAAGGCGTGGGCGGTCTCGGTCCAGCCGTAGGTTTCCAGTGCACCCCGGGCTTCGGCATCCGCCCATTCATCGAGGTCGGCACCCGCGCAGAAGCTGCGGCCACTGCCCGTCAATACCACCACACGCACCGCTGGATCGGCGTTGAAAGCGTCGAGCAAGGCGTGCAGGTTTTTCAGCGTCGGAACGTCCAGCGCATTGCGCTGGGCAGTGCGATTGAGGGTGATCCAAGCAACGCCTGCTTCGACCTGGCTGAGCAGTGACGATTGAGTGGTCATGGGAATCCTCGAATTATTGTGATTGGTCTGAGGTGATGCGACTTGAGGCCATACTAAACGACTGTTCAGTAAGGCGGCAATCGGTGGGGAAATGGGCTGTAACAGCTTGAGAGTAGAGGCATCCTGTTGTTTTTATTGGGTTTTATTTTTTTGCTGGAGGATGCCTTGGTTGCTTTGTTACAACTTTGAACAACTGTGGACACGATGACGCCAGGATCGCAGCCTTCGGCAGCTCCTACATTGATCAGGTACGCCTGTATCCCTGTAGGAGCTGCCGAAGGCTGCGATCTTTTGATTTTGTCGGGAACACAAAACAACTGTGGGAGCGAGCCTGCTCGCGAAGGCGGCATCACATTCAACATCTCTGTTGACTGACACACCGCTTTCGCGAGCAGGCTCGCTCCCACAGGGGGGGTGGTGTTTACTTCAAGGAATCAGGCAGTCGGCAAGCTCGGTGCCAGCACCGCCTGACGCTTGCGATGAATCAGGAAGTACGCGCCATAGCACAGCGCTATGAAGCCAAAGCCCCAATACAGCGACGGACGCTGGGTTTCATCCAGGGCCAGGAACACGAACAGCGAGCAGCACAGCGTGATGCACATCAGCGGCAATACCGGGAACCACGGTGCGCGGTATTTCAGGTCGCTGAGTTTGCCGCCGTCACGCAGGTACGCCTTGCGGAACTTGTACTGCGCCAGGGCGATGACGATCCAGGTCACGGTGCCGGACATGCCACTCACCGCCATCAGCACCATGAACAAGGTGTCGGCGGCGACGAAGCTGGTCATCAGCGACACCAGCGCGAAGCACAGGGTGATGCTCAGGGCTCGCAACGGCACGCCACGCTTGCTCAGTGGCGACAGGCTTTTCGGCGCCATGCCGGTTTTCGACATCGCCCACAGGATGCGCGTCGAGGCATACAGGCCGGAGTTGCCCACCGACAGGATCGCGGTGAGGATCACGAAGTTCATCAGGTCGGCGGCGTAGGGAATGCCAACCATGTCGAACACCTGCACGAACGGGCTTTCCATCAGCCCCGCCTGCTGCCACGGCACGATAGCCGACAGCACGATAATCGCCAGCACATAGAAAATCAGCACGCGGAACACCACGTTGCGCACGGCGCGGGGAATGCTCTTTTCCGGTTGGTCGGTTTCACCGGCGGCCACGCCCATGATCTCGCAACCCTGGAACGCGTAGACCACGGTCATCATCACCGCGAACACGGCGGACAGACCGTTAGGGAACAGCGAATCGCCGATCAGGTTGGTCGCCATCGGTGCCGGTGCGCCACTGCTCAGGGGCATCACGCCGAAGATCACCAGCACGCCGACCACGATGAAACCGAGAATGGCCGCGACCTTGATCCCCGAGAACCAGTATTCGGCTTCACCGAAAGCGCGGGTGGCCATGGCGTTGATGCCGAACAGCACCACCACGAACAGCGCCGACCAATACCAGATCGGCACCGCCGGGAACCAGCGGGTCATCAACATGCCGGCGGCGGTGAATTCCAGGCCGACGGTGGTGGCCCAGCTCATCCAGTACACCCAGCCGATCATGAACCCGGTGGCCGGGCCGATGTATTTGGTGGCGTGAGTCTGGAACGAACCGGACACCGGCATCTGCACCGACAGTTCGCCCAGGCAGACCATCACCAGGTACATCAGGAAACCCGCAACCAGGTAAGCCAGGATCGCCCCCACCGGGCCGCCCTGGTTGATGGTCACACCGGAACCCATGAACAGCCCGGTGCCGATGACGCCACCCAGGGACAGCATGAAGATGTGCCGGCTCTTGAGAGCGCGAGTCAGCTGTATGCCTTTTTGATGGGTGCTGCGATCAGAGTTTTCGTTCATCTCGGCACCTCAGCAGTCAGTGAGGAGCGCAGCGCATGACAGGACGTCACGGCGCAGGGAGGGATCAGCTTTACGGCAATTCATTATTATTATCTCCAATAAGCTTCGAAGACCGCGCTGCGGCGGTTGCGTCGATTATTGGAAAGCCATGTAAGTTCGCGTTGACCGCAAGGATCGAAGTTGTACAAAGTCGTAACAAATTTGTACGTCAGCTCTGCAACAGGCCTTTGAGGGTATCGAGCGAGTGCTGCAATTGCTCATCCAGCGCCGGGCTCATGCGCTGGATGTCCGATTCTTCGTTGGCCAACGCCAGGGTTTCCAGTGTCCTCAAGGTGCTGGCCAAGGCCCGAAAACCCAGGGAATCGCAGCTGCCGGCCAGACGGTGCGCCAGTTGCGCGACCTCGGTGCAGTCATCGGCGGCCATGGCTTCATGCAGCGCATCGCGGTGCTGAAGGATCGAGTCGCGCAGCACCGCCAGCAGGCCCTGGACCTTCTGCTCACCGAGCAAGGTGCGATGGGTCTGCAACAGCGGCCAGTCCATCGCTTCATCGCTCATCAGCGCCCCGGCGCTGTGAGTACGCCCTTCCAGCACCTGGCGCAGGTTTTCCAGCTTCAAGGGCTTGGCCAGGACGCCGTCCATGCCGGCCTCCAGATAACCGCGCACCAATGCCGGTTGCACGCTGGCGGTCAGGGCGAAGATGCGCGTATGACGGTTCGGCCCGTCGCTGTGGCGGATCTGCCGGCATAACTCGACACCGCTGATGCCCGGCAGATGCACGTCCAGCAACAGCAAATCGAAAACCTGCGTTGTGCAGTGTTGCAGCGCCAGCTCCGCGTCTTCGGCGAGCCACACCCGGTGGCCGTCGCGCTGCAGCAAACCCTTGGCCACTTCGCGGTTGAGCGCCACGTCTTCGACCACCAGGATATCCAGTGCCGGCCCCGCCGCCCGAACCGGCGGAGCCTCAGTCACGCCACTGGCCGGCTGCAAGGACAGCTCGAACCAGAAGCAACTGCCGCGCCCCTCTTCGCTGTCCACGCCGATGCAACCGCCCATCTGTTCCACCAGGTGTTTGCAGATCGCCAACCCCAAGCCGGTGCCACCAAAACGCTGTGCGACTTCTTCGCTGGCCTGGGTGAAACGCTCGAAAATCTTCGCCTGCATCGCCGGGGCAATGCCGATACCGTCGTCAGTGACACTGACCCGCAGCCGCTGCCCGGTCTGTTCGCCGGTTTCGCTGAGAAGCGCCACCTGGACACTGACTTCGCCACCTTCGGTGAACTTGATCGCGTTGGCCAGCAGGTTACTCAGCACTTGTCGCAGGAACTGCTCGGCGCCATGGTGATGGTCGGCGATCCGCTGATCGACCCGGCAACTGAGGATGGTGTCGTTGTTCAACGCTCGCGGTTCCAGCAGTGTCAGCACTTCGTCGAGCAACTGGCGCAGCGAGAAATCCACCGGCTCGGGATGGCTGACGCCCTCCTCCAGCTTGGCGAAATACAGCACTTCGTTGAGGATCGTCAGCAAGCCTTCGCCGGCCTTGTGCAAGGCATCCAGGCGCTTGCCGTCCCGGGCATCCAGGCGCGCGCCGCGCAACAGTTCGGCCATGCCGAGGATGCCGTTGAGGGGCGTGCGCAGTTCGTGGCTCATGGTCGCCAGAAACCGCGATTTGGCAAGGTTGGCCGCTTCCGCTTCATCCTTGGCGCGCATCAGGCTGGCGGTGCGGCGCTCGACCATTTTCAGCAGCTCGTCACGGTTGTCCTGCAAGGCCAGGCGATCGCTTTCCCGGCGCTCGATGTCGTGCAGGATCGCCCGGCGCATGTCGTCCAGGGCATGGGCCACGGTATCGATTTCGTCGCTGCCGCGGCGCTTGTCCAGTTGCAGAGGTTCCTGCCATTCACCGGCGGCGATGCGCCGGGCGAACTCGGCCATGACTTTCAGGTGTCGGGTCACCAGCCGATAAAACAAGCCCGACAACGCCACGGCCAGACCGCAGAGAAACACCGCCATCCACAACAGGCTGGTCAAACCGGTGGCGTAGAGACGCTGGTACACCGCGCCCAGATCCGTACTCACTTCCAGTTCGCCCAGTTGGCGCAACGGGCCGGACGGCGGCTGATAGTCCAGGGCAAAGCGCTCGATGCGCAGCGGTCCGACCGGCTCGGGATTGCCCTGTATCAGGTCGAAATCAGCACTGGTCAAATGCACCCGCGCAACGTCGGAGAAGTCCACCAGCCCGCGCAACTGCACGTTCAGCTGCTCCTGGTTCAAGTCCCAGAGGCTGCGTTCCAGGCTGGCCAGATACCCGGCGCGGATCAGTTCCATACGCGAATCGATGTCGCGCATTTCCCGTCGATACTCGATGTACAGTTGCACGCTGCTGGCCAGCACGGTGAAGCACAGGCTGAATAACAGAATGAACAGCAACAGGCGTCGCAACAGTCCACCGGGACGCGCTCGAATCATTGCGCATCCGCCGGCAGGTTGATCATGTCGCGGTAGGTCACTTCGCTTTCGTTGAGCCAGCGCTCGATGTCGCCGGCATCGACCATGCGCTGCAATTGCGCGTTGATCTCGGGCATGCGATTGGCCAAGGGCGAGCGCCGCGACACGGCAACCCGCAGATAGTCCACGCTCAAGGCCCTGGGCAAGGCAACGATGTCCTGGCCGCCGGGCAGGTTTTCCACGTACAACTGGCCGGTGCGCCGCTCCTGGGTGATGAAGTCGATGCGCCCGCGAATCAGCTTGCCGAAGTTCTGGTGGCTGTCGGACACCCATTCGATGTTGTTGTTGCGCGCGACCATGCGATCGAACTCCACCCCGTAGCTCTCACCGAACAACAGGCCGCCACGGTAATGGGCCAGGTCGTCCAGCTGTTCGAATTTCACCGGGTGTTGACGGTTGATGAACAGTGCCACTTCTTCACGCAGTACCGGCACCGTCGAGAACAGCATGCTCTGCTCCCGTTGCGCGGTGCTGTAGGCCAGCACGACATCGACCCGACCTTCGGCGGCGTCCAGCAGGCAGCGTTTCCAGTTGCCCAGCACGACCATCTCGACTTCGTACCCCAGCTGACCGAACAGGTTTTTCACCACGCTCGGCGCCAGGCCGCGCACCTGCTTGCCATCGCTCCAGGAAATCGGCGGGTACACCGGGTAATCGCAATAGCGAACCTTGTCCGCCGCCACGACATGGCCGGCCACCAGCAGCGCCAGCAGGCAAAGCCATCGCGCCATCCGGCTCAGGCCGCCACGCCGGCGGTGAACAGGTAACCGGCGCCGTGAATGGTGATGATCAACTGCGGTTCGGCCGGATCGTCGTGCAACTTGCGACGCAGGCGCCCGACCAGCACGTCGATGGAGCGGTCGTTGGGCACCCATTCGCGGTTGCGGATCTGGTCCATCAATTGATCGCGGCTGAGGGTGTGGCCGCTGTTGCGCAGGAACACGCTGAGCAACTGGTATTCGCCGTGGGTCAGCAGGGTTTCGTTGCCCGATGGATCGATCAGGCGACGGCGGTCGGTGTCCAGCGCCCAATCGGCGAACTGCTTGACCGGTTTGGCCAGCGCAACGGCCGGCTGCGGTATGTGCGCATGACGTACCCGGCGGATCAGGTTTTTCGCCCGGGACACCAGTTCCCTTGGATTGAGGGGTTTGATCACATAGTCATCGGCACCGCATTCGAGGCCGACGATGCGGTCGATTTCGTCGTTGCGCCCAGTGATCAGGATGATCCCGACCTCCGAGCGCACCCGCAACTCGCGGGTCAGGGTCAGGCCGTCCTTGCCCGGCAGGCGGATGTCGAGCATCACCAGGTCGACGGTCTGGCTGGCCAGGAAGGTTTCCGCCAGTTCCGCCGTGGCGGCGCAATGGACGTCGTAGCCTTCCTGGGACAGGTAGGCGTGCAGCAGATCGCGAATCAGCGGATCGTCGTCGACGATCAGTACCCGAGGAGTCATCGCTTGGTGTCCGGCTCAGGCCCGAAGGCCAGTTTCTTATTAGAGTGTTTTCCCGCATCGGCGCCAGAGAGTATCCAGTGTTGAACAACTGATCAACAGTCGCTCGTCTGCACGCAAAAGCGCTGGCGTCCACCGGCCTGCAAACCATCGACCCAGGCCTCGCAAATCTGGATGCCCTGTTCCGGGGTAAAGGTGCCGGGGTTCAGCCCGGACTCAAGCCACAGGCCGTCGAGCAAGGCGCTGAGACTGATGGCGGCGAGGTCGGCGTCGAAGTTTTCCCAACCCTCTTCCTGGGCCAGTTCCGCCAGCACCTTGCGCAGGATGGCGCGATACTCGCCATAGGAATGATCGTGGGCCTTGTTGATCGCCTCGGCGGTTTTCACCGCGCCCCAGAACGCCAGCCAGGCATCGATCAGTTGCGGATCGAGCAGTTCGGCGGAAAACGAACCGCGGAAAAACGCCGACAACCGCTCCCGGGCATTCGGTGCGGCTTGCTCCATGGCGTCGCGCAGCAGGGTCATGACCCGCCCGGTGATCGCCATGTAGGCTTCGGCCACCAGTTCATCCTTGCCGGAATAGTGATGGCTGATCAGCCCCACCGAGACCCCGGCCTCGGCGGAAATCTTGCGGATCGACGCGCCCTGGAAGCCGTGACGCTTGAGGCACACCAGCGTCGCCTCGATCAGGTTGGCTTTGCGCAGCTCCGGTTCCATGCGGGAAAAACGGGCTTCCTGGTTCATGGGCGACACGCTCCTTGGTTCAATCGTTTGGGCCCGCGCGGGTTGGCGGCGGGCTGAACGACTGTACAGCAAGAGTGGGACTTGTCTCCAGTCAGATGGACCGCGGCGCCTGCTTCGCGAGCAAGCCCGCTCCCACAGGGTTTTGCGTACGGTGCAAATCCCCTGTGGGAGCGGGCTTGCTCGCGAAGAGGCCAGCTCAAACAACACAGGATCTGGATCAGTCGCGGTAACCCGGCGCCACCCGATCCAACATTCGCAACAACGCCGCCCAGGCCAGTTGCATGGCATCCGGATCGTTCAACTCGCCCTCCTCCAACGGCCGCCCCGGATCATTGAACTGCCGCTCGGTGTGCGCGCAGACCTCGTGCGACGGCAAAACAACCTCACCGGCAGCTTGCGCGGCCAACTGGATTTCACAGGCTTTTTCCAGGTAGTACATGCGCAGGAACGCCTGGCTCACCGTCTCGCCCACGGTCAGCAAACCATGGTTGCGCAGCATCAGGACCGATTTATCACCCAGGTCCGCCACCAGCCGTTGCTGCTCACTCAGGTCCAGCGCCACGCCTTCATAATCGTGGTAGGCAACGCGGCCATAGAACTCCATGGAAATCTGGTTCACCGGCAACAACCCGCACTTCAACGCCGCCACCGCGCAACCGGATTTGGTGTGGGTGTGCAGCACGCATTGCGCATCCTCACGAGCACCGTGGATGGCGCTGTGAATCACGAAACCGGCCGGATTCACCGGGTACGGTGATGGCTCTACAGCGTGCCCATCGAGGTCGATCTTCACCAGGTTGGACGCGGTGATTTCGTCGAACATCAGCCCGTAAGGGTTGATCAGAAAGTGATGCTCCGGCCCCGGAATGCGCACCGAGATGTGGGTGAAGATCAAATCGGTCATGCGAAAGTGCGCAATCAGGCGGTAGCAGGCCGCCAGTTCCTCACGCAGGCGCTGCTCAGTGGCGCGGCGTTCAGGGGCCAGGTGGCTGGCGATTTTGTTCATGGTCGGGGTTCTCCAGGCTGATCGGCTGGGCAGACAGTAAGGCTGGACGCTCGGACACGTCCAGCCATCCGCGTTTATTTGCTGGCCCAGGCGTTGAAGCGCTCTTCCAGCTCTTCGCCATGATCGACCCAGAAGCCGACGTTCATCGACAGCGCGCCCTTGAGGTTCTGCGGCGCGGTGGGCACCCATTGCGCCAGTTTGTCGTCCAGCCGCGCGGCGGCCTGGATGTTGGTCGGGCCGTAAGGGATCTGCTGCACGTAGTTGACCTGGGCGTCCGGTTGGTTGGCGAAGGCGATGAAGCGCTTGGCCTGATCCACGTGCCTGGAGCCTTTGATGATCGCCCAGTAGTCCATGCCGTACAGGCTGCCGGGCCAGACCAGGCCGAGGTGACTGCCTTTCTGCGCGGCGTCGGCGATGCGCCCGCTGTAGGTCGAAGTCATCACCACGTCGCCGGCGGTCAGCCACTGCGGCGGTTGCGCGCCGGCTTCCCACCACTGGATGTAAGGCTTGAGTTCCGTGAGTTTGGCGAATGCCCGGTCCACGCCTTGCGGGGTGCCGAGTACTGTGTAGACGTCTTCAGTCTTCACGCCGTCCGCGAGCAAGGCGAATTCCAGGTTGTACACCGCACGTTTGCGCAGTCCGCGCTTGCCGGGGGTTTTCTTCACGTCCCAGAAGTCTGCCCAGGAGGTCGGGGCCTGGGCCAGTTTGTCGGTGTCGTAGGCAATCGCCACGCTCCACACCAGTGCGGCGGAACCGCATTCCTGTGCCGCTTCGGGGATCAACTGGTCGGCGTGGCCCAGGCGGGTCCAGTCCAGGCGCTCGTACATGCCCTCCTCGCAGCCGCGCATCAGGTCCGGGCCTTCGATCTGCACCACGTCCCAGTCGACGTTGCCGGTGTCGACCATCACTTTGATTTTGGCCATCTCGCCGTTGTATTCGCTCTGGATCACCTTGCTTTGATCCACGGCGGCGAAGGGTTGAAAGAACGCCACGTCCTGGGCTTTTTGTCCGGCTCCGCCGTATCCGACCACCACCATGTCCGATGCTGCCTGAGCGCTGCCCAGGCCCATGGCCACGGACAACACCAAGGGATAAAAACCGTGCTTGAGCGTGTGCGATTTCATCGAGGGTTCCTCTTGCAGGTGCCGTCCGGACAGAGGCCGGCGCAGCCCTTTTTTATTGTTGTGAGGTACGGCCCGGGAGCGGGCTCGAAATGAAATTACTCCACGCCATAGTAAATAAACAAGTTGATTTTTTACTGAAGGTAAATTTCTATAGCGCAATAATAACAACGCACAAAACCTGTTACCTCTGTAGGAGCGAGCCTGCTCGCGATGGACCTGAGAACGCCGCGGGGTGTCAGGTACCCAGCGTTATCGTTAACGTCCATCGCGAGCAGGCTCGCTCCTACAAAGGTCAGCCTGCCTGGAGTAATCGCACCATGCCGACACCTGCCTTCGCGCACCTGTTCGAACCCCTGGAAATCCGTGGCAAGCGCCTGAAAAACCGCATCATGTCCAGCGGTCACGACACCTCGATGCCCACCGACAATCTGGTCAATGAGCAATTGATCGCCTACCACCGGGCACGAGCCGAAGGCGGCGCCGGGCTCATCGTGCTGCAAGTGGCCGGTGTGCACGACAGTGCGCGCTACACCTCCCATGTGCTGATGGCCACCGACGATGCGTGCATCGAGGGCTATCGCAAACTGGCGCAAACCTGCCATGCCCACGGCACCGTGGTGTTGTCCCAGGTGTTCCATCCGGGTCGGGAGATCATGGAGTCCAGCGATGGCCTGCTGGCGGTGGCCTATTCGGCCTCGTCAGTGCCCAACGAACGTTTCCGGGTGATGCCCCGCGCCCTCGATCAGGCCATGATCGACGAGATCGTCGCCGGTTATGCCGCTGCCGCCCGCCGCCTGCATCAGGCCGGGATCGATGGCGTCGAAGTGGTTGCCAGCCATGGTTACCTGCCGGCGCAATTCATCAATCCGCGGGTCAACCGGCGCACCGATGGTTACAACGGCGAGTTGGAACAGCGCTTGCGTTTCCTGCGCGAAGTCATCCAAGCCGTGCGGGCGGCGACCGACGAGCAGTTCATCATCGGCCTGCGCATTTCCGCCGACGAGCGCGACCCCGAAGGCCTGACCGAAGACGAATCCCTGGCTGCCGTACAGTCACTGCAAGCGCAGCTCGATTACGTGCACATCGTCGCCGGGACTTCGGCGTCCCTTGGCGGCGCAGTGCATATCGTGCCGCCCATGGCGATCGAAGCGGCGTACCTGGCCAAGGAAGCCGGGACGTTCAAGGCTGGCTTGAACATTCCGCTGTTCGTCACCGGGCGCATCAACCAGCCCCAGGAAGCCGAGCTGATTCTGGCTCGCGGCCAGGCCGATGTGTGCGGCATGACCCGGGCGCTGATCTGCGATCCACAGATGCCGAACAAGACCGACACCGGCCACGTCGAGGACGTGCGCGCGTGCATTGCCTGCAATCAGGCGTGCATCGGGCACTTCCACAAGGGCTTGCCGATTTCCTGTATTCAGCATCCTGAAACCGGCCGCGAGCTGATTTTTGCTGAACGCCGACAAGCGATAAATCGCAAACGCATCATGATCGCCGGCGGCGGCCCGGCCGGGATGAAAGCAGCCGCTGTCGCCGCCCAGCGCGGACATGACGTGACCCTGTACGAAGCCGGTTCACAACTGGGCGGCCAGGTGTTGCTCGCGCAGTTGCTGCCACGGCGCAGTGAGTTTGGCGGCGCCAGCACCAACCTGCAGCGGGAAATGCAGCTGGCTGGCGCGCGCGTGGTGCGCAACACGCGGGTCGACCGGGCACTGGTGGAACAGGAAAAACCGGACATGGTGATCGTCGCCACCGGTGCCGAGCCCTACTGGCCAACCTTCGAGCGTGGCGGTGAATTGCAGGTGGTGGATGCCTGGCAGGTGTTGCGCGACGAGGTACAGATCGGCCGTTCGGTGGTGGTGGTCGACTGGCGCTGCGACTGGATCGGCCCCGGCATCGCCGAGCGCCTGGTGCGTGCCGGGCATCAGGTGCAACTGGCGGTCAACGGCACCCATTGCGGGGAAAACCTGCCGCTGTACGTGCGCGATCAACTGGCCGGCGAGCTGCATAAACTGGGCGTACCGATCACGCCGTACGCGCGGCTGTATGGTTGCGATGACAACACGGTCTACCTGCAACACACCGCCAGCGGCGAGCCGATGCTGATGGAGAACATCGATACGCTGGTGCTGTGCCAGGGTCATCAACCGGTGGATACCTTGGGTGCCGAGCTGCAAGGGCTGGTGGAGTTTCGCCGCATCGGCGACTGCCTGGCGCCGCGCACCGCCGAAGAAGCGATTTATGAAGGGCTGAAAGTCGCGTGGGAGCTTTAAGGCTGTTTATACTCCGGGGCTTAGACGGCTAACACCACCCCTGTAGGAGCGAGCCTGCTCGCGATGAACCCGAGAACACCGCTGGGTGTCAGGCTTGCAGCGTTATCGTTGACGACCATCGCGAGCAGGCTCGCTCCTACAGGGATTTGCGCCACTCCTCCCGGTTCGGATTTGACCATGAGCAACAGCAGCACCACACAGCCCGCACCCGGCAACGCCGAACCGCATTTCCTCGGCACGCGCATTCGCGGCTTGCGCAAACGCCGGGGCATGACCCTGGCGGAACTGGCGCAACAGAGCGAACTCACCGCCGGCTACATCAGCCAGCTGGAGCGCAACCTCGCGTACCCGTCGATTCCGGCGTTGTTCAACATTGCCCGCAGCCTCGGTGTCACCATCCAGTGGTTCTTCGCCAGTGAAGCGGTCACCGCCCCCGAAGACGATGGCGTCGTGGTGCGCAAGAACAGCCGCCTGAACGTGCATTACGAAGACGGCATCGTCGATCAGTTGCTGACCCCGCAAGCCAACCGCCAACTGGAAATGCTCCACTCACGGTTCCCGCCCGGCACCTACAGCCAGCAAAGCTACAGCCACGACGGCGAAGAAGCCGGTTTTCTGCTGTCCGGCAGCTTCGAACTGTGGGTTGGCGAACGCCATTTCCAACTCAATGAAGGCGACAGCTTCAGCTTTTCCAGCCAGGAACCGCACCGCTACGGCAACCCCGGCGATGTGGACGCGGTGGTGATCTGGGTGATTACGCCGCCGACGTTTTAACGCCGGCCGCGCCCGATGGGCTGCGCGACACTTGCACGCTTGAGGGTGTCGCTCGGCAGCTCCTTGAACAGCGCGCGATAGCTGCTGGAAAACCGCCCCAGGTGCCAGAACGACCAGTGCATCGCCACTTCGGCCACGGTGGTTTGCGTCGGCGTGCGGCTCAGCAATTCGCGGCGGGCGCTGTTGAGGCGGCGCAGGCGCAACCATTGGGTCGGCGCCATGCCGGTGTAGGTCTTGAACGCATGCTGCAACTGGCGCAGTGAAACCCCGGCCACCTGGGACAGTTCCAGCAGGTTGAGGTGTTCCTCCGGGGTATCCGCCGCCCATTCCCCTACCCGCTTCATGATCGCCCGCTCTCCGGCACGGCGCTGCAAGGCGCCCTGGTCGAGGCCGACACAGGCGTTGTCGAGAATGAACAGACAGTCGTCCAGCAATTGCTGGGTCAGCGCTTCGCGGCTCGGTGGATCGAAGGTCTGCGACAGGCGCGTCAGGGTCCCGCTGAGCCAGCGGCAGAACAGCGCGTTCTGCTGCGAGTTAAGCGGCGCCATGAACAGCCCTTCGAGCCGGGCGATGTCGAGGCTGTGGCGTTTTACAAACTCCGGCCCGAACACCACGGCGATTTCCTGGTAGTTCTCCGGGGTGATCCAGATGTTGCGACTTTCGCCATTCAATACGTACAGCGCGTTGTCGCCACGATCGAAACAGAACGACAACGAGCCCTGGGGCGCACTGAAATTCTGCTCGACCCGGGTGTTCATCGACTCTTCGTAAATCTCCACGCCCTGCAGATCCAGATAGCGCACCAACCCCGCGAAATGCCCCGGCGACATCTGCTGGTAATGCTGAATCCAACCCGGTGTGGCGCGGATTTGCTCGGCGACATCGGCGGTGTTGAAGGCTTGGACCTGGAGGGAATTGGAACCTGTCATGGGTGACCTTACGCACTCTTTTGGTGCGCTTTGTGCTGCTTAAAGTGGATAGATGGAACCGCAAGGCTCGCCCAAGATAGACCTCAACGCGCTACAGGGGAAGTGTCCGGCGGATGAAACCGGCCTCTCCTGGCGTTAATAAAACCAATAACGAGGTCTTTATGAATGTCCCTTTCGATCAGCTGTTCACTTGGCTGAAAGATCACAAGATTACCGAAGTCGAGTGCGTTGTCAGCGACCTGACCGGCATTGCACGCGGCAAAATTGCACCGACCAACAAGTTCCTGCATGAGCGAGGCATGCGCCTGCCGGAAAGTGTCCTTCTGCAAACGGTAACCGGGGACTTTGTCGACGACGACATCTACTACGACCTGCTCGACCCGGCCGACATCGACATGGTCTGCAAGCCGGACGCCGACGCCGTCTACGTGGTGCCGTGGGCCATCGAGCCGACCGCCATCGTGATCCACGACACCTTCGACAAGTTCGGCAACCCGATCGAACTGTCGCCGCGCAACGTGCTGAAGAAAGTCCTGCAGCTTTACACCGACAAAGGCTGGCGGCCGATTGTCGCGCCGGAAATGGAGTTCTACCTGACCCAGCGCTGCGAAGACCCGGACTTGCCGCTCAAGGCGCCGATGGGCCGTTCGGGCCGTGCCGAAAGCGGTCGCCAGTCGTTCTCCATCGACGCGGCCAACGAATTCGATCCGCTGTTCGAAGACGTCTACGACTGGTGCGAACTGCAAGGCCTGGACCTCGACACGCTGATCCACGAAGACGGCCCGGCGCAGATGGAAATCAACTTCCGTCATGGCAACGCACTGGACCTGGCCGACCAGATCACCGTGTTCAAGCGCACCATGCGTGAAGCGGCGCTCAAGCACAACGTGGCGGCAACCTTCATGGCCAAGCCGGTCGGCGACGAGCCTGGCAGCGCCATGCACATTCACCAGAGCGTGGTGGACATTGCCACCGGCCAGCCGATCTTCGCCGATGCCGATGGCAACATGAGCGAGCTGTTCCTGCATCACATCGGGGGCTTGCAGAAGTACATCCCGAAAGTGCTGCCGATGTTCGCACCGAACGTCAACTCGTTCCGCCGTTTCCTGCCGGACACCTCGGCACCGGTGAACGTCGAATGGGGCGAAGAAAACCGCACCGTCGGCCTGCGCGTACCGACGTCCAGCCCGGACGCCATGCGCGTGGAAAACCGCCTGCCGGGCGCCGACGCCAACCCGTACCTGGCCATCGCCGCCAGCCTGCTGTGCGGATACCTGGGCATGGTCGAGCGCATCGAGCCAAGCGCCGCGGTACAGGGCCGCGCCTATGAGCGTCGCAACCTGCGCCTGCCGATCACCATCGAAGACGCTCTGACCCAGATGGAAGAGTGCGACACCATCAGCCGCTACCTGGGCAGCAAGTTCGTACGGGGCTACGTCGCGGTCAAACGCGCCGAGCACGAGAACTTCAAGCGCGTGATCAGTTCGTGGGAGCGTGAGTTCCTGATGCTTAGCGTCTGAGATCTTCACCGTTCGTAATGACCCCATCGCGAGCAAGCTCGCTCCCACATTTGAAATGCATTCCCCTGTGGGAGCGAGCTTGCTCGCGATGAGGGCCGACAGACCACTAAAGAATCACCTGAAGAATCCAATAATTCCAAGAAGGTATCGATATGCGTCTATTGAAATCCATGGTCCCGGTCGCACTGGCAGCGATGTTCAGCAGCATTGCCCAGGCTCAACCCCAGGTCAGTGTCTACAACTGGACCGACTACATCGGCGAAACCACCCTCGCCGACTTCCAGGCCAAGACCGGGATCAAGGTGATCTACGACGTTTTCGATTCCAACGAAACCCTGGAAGGCAAGCTGCTTGCCGGTCGCACCGGGTATGACGTGGTCGTGCCGTCGAACCACTTCCTCGCCCGCCAGGTAAAGGCCGGCGCGTTCCTCAAGCTCGATCGCGAGCAGTTGCCGAACTTCAAGAACCTCGACCCGAAACTGCTGGCGCTGCTGGAGAAAAACGATCCGGGCAACGCCCACTCGGTGCCCTACCTGTGGGGCACCAACGGCATCGGCTACAACGTCGACAAGGTCAAGGCGGTGCTGGGCATCGACAAGATCGACTCCTGGGCCGTGCTGTTCGAACCGGAAAACATCAAGAAGCTCAGCGCCTGCGGCGTGTCGATGATGGACTCGGCGGATGAGGTGTTCCCGGCAATCCTCAACTACATGGGCATGGACCCGCGCAGCGAAAACCCTGAGGACTACAAGAAGGCCGAAGCCAAGCTGCTGCAGATCCGTCCTTACATCACCTACTTCCACTCCTCCAAATACGTCTCGGACCTGGCCAACGGTGACATCTGCGTGGCGTTCGGTTACTCGGGCGACGTGTTCCAGGCCGCCAACCGCGCCAAGGAAGCCAACAACGGCGTGAACATCGCCTACGCCATTCCCAAGGAAGGCGCCAACCTGTGGTTCGACCTGCTGGCCATCCCCGCCGACGCCAGCAGTCCGAAAGAGGCCCACGCCTTCATCAACTACCTGCTGGACCCGCAAGTGATTGCCAAGGTCAGCGCGTCGGTCGGCTACGCCAACCCGAACCCGGCCGCCAAGCAGTACATGGACCCCGAGCTGGTCAACAACCCCGAGGTGTATCCGCCCCAGGAGGTCCTCGACAAACTCTACATCTCCACCACGCCGCCACAGTCGATCATGCGCCTGATGACCCGCTCGTGGAGCAAAGTGAAGTCCAACAAATGAATCAGTACACCCAGGAACATACCCACTCCTATTACGCAGCGTCCGCCAAGGGCATGAGGCAGCGTCCCGCGCTGGCCTCGGACTTGGTGGCCGATGTCTGCGTGGTCGGCGCGGGTTTCACCGGCATCAACACCGCCATCGAGTTGGCCCAGCGCGGGCTCTCGGTGGTCCTGCTGGAGGCCCGGCGGATTAGCTGGGGCGCCAGCGGGCGCAACGGCGGCCAGTTGATACGTGGCATCGGCCATGACGTCAGCGGCTTTGCCAAACATGTGGGCACCGAAGGCGTGCAGTACCTGGAACAGGCCGGGGTCGAATCGGTGCAAGTCGTGGCCCAGCGCATCCGCGAACACGGGATTAATTGCGACCTGCGCTGGGGCTTCTGTGAACTGGCCAACACCCCGGCGCATTTTGCCGGGCTGAAGGCCGAACACGCCGAATTGCTCGAGTCCGGTTACGCCCATGAAACGCGCCTGATCGAACCTGGCCAGATCCGCGAGCAGGTGGTGGACTCCGGCGTTTACGCCGGCGGCCTGGTCGACATGGGCTCGGGCCACCTGCATCCGCTGAACCTGGCACTGGGCGAAGCGCAAGTCGCCGAGTCCCTTGGCGTGCAGATCTTCGAGCAAAGCCCGGTGCTGGAGTTGATGCACGGCAGCACCGTGCAGGTGCGCTGTGCCGGTGGCACCGTGCGTGCGGCCACGCTGGTACTCGCTTGCAATGCCCACCTGGAAGAGCTGGAACCGAAGCTCAGCGGCAAGGTGCTCCCGGCGGGCAGCTACATCATCGCCACCGAACCCTTGTCGGAAGACGCCGCCAGGCAACTGATCCCGCACAACGTCGCGCTGTGCGACCAGAAAGTCGGCCTGGATTACTACCGGCTCTCGGCCGACCGGCGTTTGTTGTTCGGCGGTGCCTGTCATTACTCCGGGCGCGACCCGGCGGACATCGCGGCCTACATGCGCCCGCAGATGCTCAAGGTGTTCCCGCAACTGGCCAAAACGCGCATCGACTATCAGTGGGGCGGCATGATCGGCATCTCGGCCAACCGCTTCCCGCAGGTCGGGCGCCTGAGCCAGCACCCGAACGTGTTCTACGCCCAGGGCTACTCCGGCCATGGCCTGAACGTCACCCACTGGTGCGCGAAGTTGTTGGGCGAAGCGATCCATGCCGGGCACAGCAAAGGCTTCGACGTGTTCAGCGCCGTGCCGCACATGACCTTCCCCGGCGGACGCGCCCTGCGCTCGCCACTGCTGGCACTTGGCATGTTCTGGTATCGGATGCGGGAAATGCTGGGCTGAAACAATCCTCCCCAGCGCCCCCTACCTACTGTGGGAGCGGCGGTGCGGCGATCCGACTTGCTCGCGAAAGCGGTCGAACATTCAACATTGATGTCGACTGACCCACCGCTTTCGCGAGCAAGCCCGCTCCCACAGGTTCAGCGGTTGAGCGCAAAACCTGCGAACCACCCAAGTCATCGGGGAGCTTGCTCCCACAGGGTTCTGCGTATTCGCTCATCTACCCATCCTCTTGTTTCGACTTTCGATTTGCTCAATCGCGAGGCACTTCTATATTGAGGGGGTGCTCTGAATTTCCTGCCTCTTGTTGAGCTTGACCCATGGCAACTACCGATCAGCTGATCATCTGCGAGCACTGCGACAGCGTTTACCAAAAAGTCACGCTCGCCAAACATCAGAAAACCTTGTGTACGCGCTGCGGCGGCGTGCTGCAGCGCTATAACGGCCTCACGGTGGAGCAGCGTCTTGCGTTGACCTTCACCGCGTTGATGCTGTGGATTTTCGCCAATTTCTATCCCGTGATGAGCATCAGCCTCAAAGGCTCGAAGCACAGCGCCACCCTCTGGGACTCGGTGCTGGCCCTGAGCCTGGGGCCTATCACCTTCATCGCCATGGTGGCGGCGATCGCCATGATCATCGCGCCGATCTTCCAGTTGTTGCTGCTGATCTGGGTGCTGGGTTTCGCACTGGCCGGACAACGCTCACCGGGCTTCAAGCTCTGCATGCGCTGGCTGGAAAGCCTGAGGCCCTGGAGCATGCTCGAAGTCTGCCTGCTGGGCGCCATGGTCGCCGTGATCAAACTCGCCGGGTTGCTTGATGTGCTGCCCGGTATCGGTTTGTTTGCCCTGGCCGTGTTGAGCCTGATGATGATCCGCATCGCCGGGCGCGACATCCGCGAACTATGGGACATTGTATGAGCACGCCTCCGTACGCCGACGAGCTCAACCTGTGCCTGTGTCACACCTGCGGCCTGGCTTGCGACATGACTGACGAACCTCACGAATGCGAGCGTTGCGGCGCGCCGCTGCACCGGCGCAAAACCAATTCGCTGACCCGCACCTGGGCCTACATGATCGCGGCCCTGGTGTTTTACATCCCGGCCAACCTGTTGCCGGTGATGAACACCGAAATGGTCGGCCATGGCGCCGACAGCACGATCATGAGCGGCGTGCTGGAGTTCTGGGAGGCCGGGGCCTGGGACATCGCCCTGATCATTTTCATTGCCAGTATCGCGGTGCCGGGCATCAAGTTCGTCGCCATCACCTTGCTACTGATCACCGTGCAGCGCGACAGCGAGTGGGCACGTAAAGAGCGTTCGACGCTGTACCGTTTCGTCGAGGTCATCGGCTACTGGTCGATGCTCGATGTGATCGTGGTCGCCCTGGTGGCCTCGCTGGTGAAATTCCAGGCCCTGGCCGACATCGAGCCGCGCCCGGGCATTCTGTTTTTTGGTCTGGTTGTGGTGTTCACCATGCTCTCGGCAATGAGTTTCGATCCACGCATGATCTGGGATAAAGAGCGGGAAAACCCACACAATGAGGAGGTCACGGATGAAGTCGCAAGCCACTGACGGGCCGCAAGCCCCTGGGCAGGCACCGATCAAGACCCGCCGTTTCAGCGTTTCGCTGGTCTGGATCGTGCCGATCGTCGCGGTGCTGGTGGGTATTTCGCTGGTGGTTCACAGCATTCTGCAGCAAGGCCCGACCATCGTTGTCACGTTCAAGACAGGGAGCGGCCTGACGGCGAATAAAACCGAGGTCAAGTACCGTAATGTGGTGATTGGCCAAGTCTCGGATGTGGAACTGAGCGACGACCAGAAGAGTGTCAACGCCACCATCAAGCTGGCCAAGCAGGCCGAAAGCTTTACCCGCGAGGATTCGCAGTTCTGGGTCGTGCGCCCGCGCATTGGCGCGGGTGGCGTGTCCGGTATCGATACCCTGCTGTCGGGCGATTACATCGGTGCCGATATCGGTCAGGCCAACGGCCTGGCAAAACACTTCACGGGGCTGGAAAACCCGCCGCCCATCACCTATGGCGAGCCGGGCAAGCGCTTCACCCTGTTCACCCAGGACCTGGGCTCGCTGGATATCGGCTCCCCGGTCTACTATCGCAAGATCCCGGTGGGCCAGGTGGTCGCCTATGCGCTGGACCCGGATGGCAAAGGCGTGAACATCGAGCTGTTCATCCACGCCCCCAACGATAAGTACGTTACCGAAAACACGCGTTTCTGGAACGCCAGCGGCATTGATGTGAACGTCGGCGCCAACGGCTTTGCGGTCAAGACCGAATCGTTGTCCTCCCTGCTGGTGGGCGGCATTGCCTTCCGCGCACCCGACTACAGCCCTGGCGATAAACCGGCCGCTGCGGAATACGCCTACGAACTGTTCGACGACCAGCAAACCGCCCTCGCCCCGCCAAACGGCAAGCCGCAGTACCTGGCCATGCGTTTCGACCAGGCAATGCGCGGGCTCAAGGTCGATGCGCCGGTGGAATTCCTCGGTGTGGAAATCGGCAAGGTGGTGTCGGTCAATCTGGATTACGACGAGAAGCTTCGCTCCTTTCCGGTCAACGTCGGTATCGTGATTTACCCGCAACGCCTGGGCAGGGCCCACGACAAAATGCTCAAGGCGCTCAATCATGACCCCAATGACGAAGCGGGTGGCGTACGCCTGATCGGCACCTTTATCGATAACGGCCTGCGTGCCCAGGCGCGCACGGGCAATTTCCTGACCGGCCAGCTGTACATTGCCCTGGACTTCTACCCCAAGGCAGAAAAAGTCGCCTTCGATGCAACGGCGCGTCCGGTCATGATTCCAACCATTCCTGGCAGCCTCGAGCAATTGCAGGAAAAACTCGAAGCCATGGTCGACAAGATCAACAAACTGCCGATCGAGCGAATCGCCGGCAATCTCGATGGCAATCTCGTCGAACTGCGCAAGGGCATGGCGCAATTCAACGGCAAGATCCTGCCTGGCGTGCAAAGCACTCTGTCGGACTTCAGCAAGACGATGGATACCGCCAATACGACCTTGCAATCCGCCGGTTCGACCTTGGCCGACGACTCGCCGCAACGGGAAAAACTGAATCAGACCCTGGATGAACTGGGACGCACGTCGAGATCCTTGCGTGATCTATCGGATTACCTGGGACGGCATCCGGAGTCGCTGCTTCGCGGCCGCCCGAACAATGCCCCGCCCATGGATCTGCAAGGGCCACCGCGCAATTGAGCACAGGAGCAACACCCATGGTTTTTCCGCTGAAATTCACAGTGTTCACCGCGTTGTTGCTGCTCGCCGCTTGCCGCAGTGACCCGATTCAGTTCCATACCCTGACGCCGACCCAGGTGGGCAATCATTCGACGACCACCGTCGGGGTGATTCAGATCGAGACGATAAGCTTGCCGCCCCAGGTCGATCGGGCGCAGATCGTCATTCGCGAGGGCAACAGTACCCTGGCGATCCTCGAAAGCCATTGGTGGGGTGCAACCCTCGTGGAGGAATTGCGCAGTGCACTGGCCGATCAACTGAGCAACAGTCCCGTAAAGGGCAAGTATTCGGTACGGGTCGATGTGCAGCGTTTTGACTCTGTCCCCGGTCAATATGCGCTGATGGACGTGATATGGCGCCTGCGCAGTGCCGAGCCGGGCAACAAGGCCCAGGTGATTTGCCGCAGCACCTTGCAAACGCCGTCAGGCGCAACTGTCGATGAGTTGGTACTTGCCCAGCAAAACAACATCAAACGCCTGGCCGCGCTGATCAGCCAGGCGGCCACACGACCCCAGGCGAGTTGTCCTTCGTCCTGAAGGCCATCCATCGCCAGCAAGCTGGCTACACATACGGTCTTTTGTGGGAGCTGGCTTGTCGGGTCGCCGCATCGCAGCGATGGTCGTTAACGATAACGCGTGTGACCTGGATAAACGCGGCGCGCTTGAGTCCATCGCCAGCAGGCTGGCTCCTACAGTTTCGGCGTGGGCATGGTCCTTTGTGGGAGCTGGCCTGCCAGCGATGGTCGTTAACGATGACGCGGGTGAGCTGGATAACCGCGGCGCGCTTGAGTCCATCGCCAGCAGGCTGGCTCCTACAGGTATTGCGTTATTGGTGTTTCCCGGGATTGCGTGAAGAACCTAATTTTAGCGCTGCCATCCTACGCAAGAGCAAAAGATAACAATTCCCAGTAGTTAAATAATTACCCGCCCCAACCCTCTCTGCAATTTTTTCACATTCCGTTCACCGTTCCGACACCTGCGCAGATTTAACTTGGGCTCCAGTTAATTCGCTGAACTTGGTTTCGGCGGAGTTTTTTTGTGCTGTTTAAGGTTTTGTTAAACAGCACTTTCCCTGGCGCTTCAATGGTGGACAAACTTGGTCGACTCCGTCTTGCGTAAACCGTCTTCGCGCCTGTCCAAATCGGTCGTGGCCATTAGCGCACTGACCATCGCCGTGCTGGTCACCGGCTTTGTCCTGTGGCCGAAATCCCCGACCAATCTGGCCGAGGAAGGTGCACAGGTCCGGGCCCGGTTGCTGCAACAATGGAATGCCGGCGAGATCGCGGTGCTGGTTCGCCATGCCGAGCGGTGCGACCGTTCCAGCAATCCTTGCCTGGGCCCGGCTGACGGCATTACCCGTGTCGGCAGTGAAGCGGCCGCCGTTGTCGGGCAAGGGCTGGCACACCTGGGCCTGTCGCAGACCGACATCCTGACCAGCCCCGTTACACGCACCGTGCAGACTGCGCATTACATGTTCAACCGCGACCCTCGGACCCAGGAATGGCTGGCCACCTGCGGCACGACCCTGCGTAACGATGTCGTGGCGCACAAGGTGGCCCATCGCAACCTGGTGCTGGTGACCCACAGCGGTTGCATCGCGGACTTTGAACAGCAGACCGGCCTCAAGCATGCGGCGAAGGATGCCGAGTACGGCAGCTCCTTGTTTGTCCACATCGATGGTAATGGGCAACTGCAAGTACTCGGCATTGTGAATGCCGAAGACTGGAATACTCTGCAATAAGAAAAAGACTGAGTCATCACTCGGCGAAAACTCTGGCAACAAGTTACTTCAAAGTTGACTGAATAACAGCTGAACAAACGGCGAGAAACATGACTTGACTTCTCGCTGTTCAATATCATCCCGCTTTTCCCTCTTGCAACTTTCATCTCTTTCTTCAATCAGCCTTTTCAGTGCCAAGGTCCAGACATGACGTCAAATCAGCCACTGCCGGATTTTATTGGCCATTCTTCCCGCCTGCTCGCCCCAACGACACCTGCCAACGAGCGCTGGATGCTGTTCGCCCTGGTACTGGCGTTCATAGCGTTCTACTTGCTGCCGCTAATGAGCCACGGCCTGTGGATTCCCGACGAAACCCGTTATGCCCAGATCAGCCAGGAAATGCTGCAGAGCGGGAACTGGATCTCGCCGCACTTCATGGGCCTTCGTTACTTCGAGAAGCCGATTGCCGGGTACTGGATGATTGCCATCGGTCAGGCAGTGTTTGGCGACAATCTGTTCGGGGTGCGCATCGCGTCAGCGCTGACTACCGGGCTGAGCGTGTGGCTGACCTGGCTGATTGCCCGCCGGTTCTGGGGCGTTCCGCGCAAAAGCTTTGCTTGCGCGCTGCTTTACATGAGCTTTGGGCTGATTACCGGTCAGGCCGGGTACGCCAACCTCGATCCGCAGTTCACCCTGTGGGTCAACCTGAGCCTGGTCTCCCTGTGGTTTGCCATCGACAGTCGCACCACGCGTGCCCGGATGGGTGCCTGGACGGTCCTGGGCATCGCCTGCGGCATGGGATTCATGACCAAGGGCTTCCTGGCCTGGCTGCTGCCGGCGGTGATCGCCCTGCCCTACATGCTCTGGCAGCGTCGTATTGGCGAGCTGTTGCATTACGGGCCACTGGCTGTTGTGGTCGCCGCGGCCGTCTGCCTGCCCTGGGCACTGGCCATTCATCATCAAGAACCGGATTTCTGGAATTTCTTCTTCTGGAACGAGCACGTACGCCGCTTCGCCGCCGACAACGCGCAACACGCCCGCCCGTGGTGGTTCTACCTGCCGATGCTGGTCGTTTCCACCCTGCCCTGGGCTGCGTTGTTACCAGCAACCTTCATCCAGGCCTGGAACAACAAGCGTCAGCCCGTCAGCGGTTTTCTCCTGCTCTGGATGTTGTTGCCCTTGACGATTTTCAGCATGAGCAGCGGCAAGTTGCCAACCTACATCATGCCGTGCCTGTTGCCGCTGGCACTGCTGATGGGAGATGCCCTGACCCGCCTGCTGCAACAGGCACGGGCACGGACGATTCACCTCAACGGATGGCTCAACGTCGTCATTGCCACGACGGCCCTGACGGCCTTGCTGTACCTGCAACTGAGCAAAGAAATATTCGCAAATACCGAGATGTTCAGCCTGTCCCTGGCGTTCATCGTATTGCTGGGCTGGATCATCGCCAATGCCCTGCAAATCCTGCGGCCATTGACGTTATGGGCAATGCCGGCCCTCGGCATCTGGCTACTGGTAGCGCTGCTACCTGCCGCCATGCCGGGTCAGATCGTCGACAGCAAGATGCCCGACCGGTTTATCTCCGAACACCTGGACAGCCTGAACCAGACCACCACGCTGCTGAGCAACGACCTGGGGGCAGCCTCGGCCCTGTCGTGGCTGACCGGCCGACCGGAGATAGCGCTCTACAACGTCGTCGGTGAAATGAAATACGGTCTACAGGATCCCGCTGTCGCCGAACGCAAGGTGACCCTGCAAGATGTCGGGCGATGGATGACCGAGGCGCGCAAGAAAGGCTCGGTCGGGGTGGTGATGCGGGTCAACAGCGTTGATGAGGTTCAGGAGGTCGAGGCGCTACCTGCCGACGGCACGCGTTATCAGCGTGGCAACCTGCAGGTACTGATCTTCCCGCCAATCCAGCCCTGACAGGCAGGCCAGAAAAAGCACCACAAGGCCTGCGCCCTACGTCCCCGGTTGGGCCGTTGACGAAGAGTTGAAGCGGGTGGCCCCGTACCCCGGCACACCGGCAATCACCGAGCTATCCTTTCGCAACCCCGGTGAACGCCACGCGGGGCCAGCGGCAACTGGCTTCAGGGGAGTGAAAAAAGGCGTCGGGGCAGCGTCACATTCTGATCGACGACATCGTTTGATCGACGAGTCGAGCCACAGTGGGCACACTGCTGCTAATCTGAATGAAAATTACATGTATTAACGGTTTTTTTGACGTTATTTTCTCATTTGGATCTCTACATTCCCTGCAATTCCAGACATGCAAATGATTCGCATTGGTTAACTGGCGTTTCAATGCACATGACTTTCAAAAAATGCACCAGGAGCAGCCCGCAGAATGATTCCCAAAATCCCTTCGTTCTTGAAAAAAGCCCTGCTGGCCACCGCTTTGCTGAGCGCTGGCCAGGCCTATGCCGCTGACTCCGTCGGCCTCGTGGTGTACAACGCGCAACACGAAGGCCTGACCAAGGCCTGGGTCGAGGGTTTTACCCAGGAAACAGGTATCCCGGTCACCTTGCGCAATGGCGATGACACCGAAATGGGCAATCAGATCGTGCAGGAAGGCGCGGCCTCTCCGGCCGATGTATTCCTGACCGAAAACTCCCCGGCCATGGTGCTGGTCGACAACGCCGGGCTGTTCGCGCCTGTCGATAAAGCCACGCTGGAGCAGGTTGACCCGGCCTACCGTCCGGCCCACGGCAAATGGGTCGGGATCGCCGCACGCTCCACGGTGTTTGTGTACAACCCGAGCAAACTCTCGGAAACCAACCTGCCGAAATCGATCATGGACCTGGCCGACCCAAGCTGGAAAGGCCGTTGGGCCGCGTCGCCAGGCGGTGCTGACTTCCAGGCCATCGTCGCCGCCATCCTGCAACAAAAGGGCGAAACCGCCACGCTGGAATGGCTCAAGGGGATGAAAACCAACTACACCAGCTACCGTGGCAACAGCGCGGTACTCAAGGCAGTGAATGCCGGGCAGATCGAAAGCGGCGTGATCTACCACTACTACAGCCTGGTGGATCAGTCCAAGACCGGGGAAAACAGCAAGAACACCGCCCTGCACTACTTCAAGCACAAGGACCCGGGCGCTTTTGTCAGCATCTCCGGCGGCGGCGTCCTCGCTTCCAGCAAACACAAGGAACAAGCCCAGGCGTTCCTCAAATACATTACCGGAAAGGACGGCCAGGCCGTACTGAAGAACGGCAAGTCGTTTGAATACGCCGTCGGCAAAGGCGCTGAATCCAACCCAAAACTTGTGCCTCTGAATCAACTCGATGCGCCGACTGTCGATGCTTCAAAACTCGACAGCAAAAAAGCCGTAGAGCTGATGACACAGGCCGGACTGCTCTAATTGATGCCTGAAACCCTGCCTGCGGAAGTCGCCGAGGCGACTCCCTCACAATTGCGTCGACGATCCCGCGGACTGTTTGCCGGGCGTGGCGGTGTATGGGTGATCGGTTTGTCGGTGCTGGTTTCGTTACTGGCACTGCTACCGATCGCTTATGTTATCGGCGTGTCCCTGCAGACAGGCTGGTCAACCGCCGTAGCCCTGGTGTTCCGCCCTCGGGTCGGTGAACTGCTGGTCAACACCGTATTGCTGGTACTGCTGACGATTCCCTTGTGCGTGGCGCTGGGCGTGACGCTGGCATGGCTGACCGAACGCACGAATCTGCCGGGGCGGCGCTGGTGGTCGTTGCTGGCCACCGCACCGCTGGCAGTGCCTGCGTTCGTTCACAGCTACGCCTGGGTCAGCCTGGTGCCACCGATTCACGGCTTGTTTGCCGGCGTCCTGGTCTCGGTCATCGCCTACTTCCCGTTCCTGTATTTGCCGGTGGCGGCCACGTTGCGCCGGCTCGACCCGGCCATCGAAGACGTCGCCGAGTCCATGGGGCTCAAACCCTGGAAAGTGTTTTTCCGTGTGGTGTTGCCGCAATTGCGCCTGGCGATCTGCGGCGGCGCTTTGCTGGTCGGTCTGCACCTGCTGGCCGAATATGGCCTGTACGCCATGATCCGCTTCGACACCTTTACCACCGCGATCTTCGACCAGTTCAAATCGACCTTCAACGGCGCGGCGGCGCACATGCTGGCCAGCGTGCTGGCACTGTGTTGCCTGGCCATGTTGACGGCCGAGTCCGCCGCCCGGGGTTCGGCACGTTACGCTCGCGTCGGTTCGGGGAGCGCCCGGGAGCAACGGGTCGTGTGCCTGAAACCGGCATCCACCCTGCTCTCGTTGACGCTGCAAATCGTGACCTGTGCCCTGGCCCTGGGCGTGCCCTTGATCACCTTGGGCAAATGGCTGATCGCCGGCGGCGTGGAAGTCTGGGACATGGCCGAGTTGTTGCCTGCTCTGGAGCAAACCCTGCTGCTCGGCGTCGCCGGTGCAGCGCTGACAACGTTAGCGGCGATCCCGATTGCCTGGCTGTCGATCCGTTACCCCGGCCGAATGCAACGCGTGCTGGAAAGCTGCAACTACATCACCAGTTCCTTGCCCGGAATTATCGTGGCGTTGGCCCTGGTCACCGTCACGATCCATTTTGCCCGGCCGATTTACCAGACCACCTTTACCGTGCTGCTGGCGTACCTGCTGATGTTCTTGCCCCGCGCCCTGGTCAGCCTGCGCGCCGGCATTGCCCAGGCCCCGGTGGAATTGGAGAACATCGCCCGCAGCCTCGGCCGTTCGCCGGCCCGGGCACTGTGGCTGATCACCTTGCGCCTGGCCGCTCCCGGAGCCGCCGCCGGTGCGGCGCTGGTGTTCCTGGCGATCACCAACGAATTGACCGCCACCCTGCTGCTGGCCCCGAACGGCACGCGCACCCTGGCCACCGGATTCTGGGCCATGACCAGCGAAATCGATTACGCTGCCGCGGCGCCCTACGCCCTATTGATGGTCGTACTGTCGCTGCCGCTGACCGGACTTCTTTATCACCAATCGAAAAAAACGGCTGGCCGATGAACACTCTTGAACTCAATGCCCTCTACAAGTCCTATGGCGCCCATTGCGCGCTGGACAACGTCAGCCTGTCGGTGCCAAGCGGCAGCCGCACGGTCATCGTCGGCCCGTCCGGCTCCGGCAAGACCACCTTGCTGCGAATGATTGCCGGCTTCGAATTTCCCGATTCCGGACGTCTTTCGCTCAATGGCCAGACCCTGGTCGACGACACCCACGAAGTGCCGGCCCATCAACGCCTGATCGGCTACGTGCCGCAGGACGGCGCGCTGTTTCCGCACATGACCGTGGCGGCGAACATCGGCTTCGGCTTGTCGACCAAGGGTTCTGAAAAACAACAGCGCGTCGCCGAACTGATGGACAGCGTGGCGCTGGACGCGAAGATGGCCGAGCGCTGGCCTCACGAATTGTCCGGTGGCCAGCAACAGCGCGTGGCCCTGGCCCGGGCATTGGCACAACAGCCACGGCTGATGCTGCTGGACGAGCCGTTCTCGGCGCTCGATACCGGATTGCGCGCCGCGATGCGCAAGATGGTCGCGCGGCTGCTGGAAGACGCGGGCGTCACCACCATTCTGGTTACCCATGACCAGAGTGAGGCCCTGTCGTTCGCCGACCAGTTGGCGGTGATGCGCCAGGGCCGACTGGTACAGTCAGGGCATCCGCTGGACCTTTACCGCTATCCCGAAGACGAACAGACCGCCCTGTTCCTGGGAGATGCGGTGGTGATGCCGGCACGCATCGAGGCCGGTTGGGCTCATTGCGACCTGGGACGGATTCCGGTCAACAACCACCGCAACAACAACTCGGCGCAGATCATGCTGCGCCCCGAACAGCTGCAATTGGCCAGCATCCACCCCGGCGACCCGGAAGCCGGTGGTTGCCGGGCCGTGGTCACCGATCGGGATTTCAGCGGCAACACTTGCACGCTGACGGTCGAGCTCCAGTCCTTGACCAGCGACGAGCAACCTGGGCGATCACTGCTGGTGCGCAGTTCCGGCATGTACGCACCACCCGCCGGCAGCGCGGTTCAGGTCTCGACCATTGGCCACGCCCACGTGTTGAGCGAGCTGTAATGGTTCACAGGTCGAATCGATCCACTGCCCGACGCCGCTCGTTGTCGTCGCGCACATCGTAGTTGGCCGTGGTCTGGATGTTGCTGTGGTGCGCCAGTTTCTGCGCAATCGACAAGTCATGCTCTTCGATCACCCGGGTAATGAATGAACGCCGGAAGTCGTGGGGCATGATTTTCACCCCGACCTGCGCGCCCCGTTGCCGGGCGATGTAGTAGATCGCATGTTTGGTGATGCGCTCACGGGTGATGTGGCTGCCACGGCGGATGCGATTGAACAGAAACGGATCGTCCGACTCGCCTTCCTTGAGCAGGGAGCGGCGCAATTCAAGCCAGGCTTGCAGTTTGGCGAAGGCCCAGGCCGGCGCGTACTTGATCAATTGCTTGTTGCCCTTGGCGGTCACCTGCAGGCTGCGCTGGGTGAAGTCGACCTGATTCAACTCCAGGTTCACCGATTCGGACTTGCGCATTCCCGAGCCGTATAAAATCCCGATGATCGCGGCATCCCGCAAGCCTTGTGGCCGCGGATCGGCGGCGCAGACCGCCATTAGTTCCTGGATCAGCGTACGCCTGAGGTTGCGTCCCTGGGACAGCCGTGTACCGGCGATGCCCTTCACCGAGCGCATCTTCAACAGGTGCTCCTGAGAGATCAGGCTCATGCGCCACGCTTCGTTCATCACCCCGCGCACCGCGTTGACATACAGTGAAGACGTGTTCGGCGCATAGCCGTCTGAACGCAATGTGGCCACCAGTGCGATCACGTCTTCGGGTTGCAGGTTGTGCCAGGGGATCTCCTCGATATCGCAGTCTTCGAAGCCCAGGCGGTCGGCGGCGTCCTGCAGTACATAGCGCATGGTCAGCTGGCTGGAGGGTGCCAGTCGCGCCAGATACAGGGTCAGCGGATTGGTCAGGGGCATGCGAGAATCAGCTACAGGTAAGTCAATCAAACGAAACGGCCTTGAATGAAAACAGTTCAATGAAGCAACTAAGAAGTGAAATAACGATCATATAAAACACATTAATCCTGTAGGACTTTTCCTAAAAACGCCATAAACGCGGGAAGTCTGAACAGCAGCTTAATAGCCTTCAGATAAACGATTCCCCTACCGTTTTTTCATGTCCCTTTCACAAAATCGGGCATAACCTTCTACGAAGTCGAAACAACCCGAATGGACGTCCAACCTGCCGCCCATGGCGAAAAAAGTCAACCGATGCAGTTTTTTACCGCCGACCGGTAACTATTTGATTTGATGCAGGTTCTGATTTAGCGTCTAAGCTGATTTCTGGATCCCTTTAGCCTCAAAGGCTATTTACGTTGACAGCCCCTGAGGTGCCCATGAGTCAGGCGTTTCTCCCTTTCTCCCGTCCCGGTATCGGTGACGAAGAAATCGCCGCCGTCGAGCAAGTATTGCGTTCCGGGTGGATCACTACCGGGCCGAAGAACCAGGCACTGGAAGAACACTTTGCCAACTACGTCGGTTGCCGACATGCCGTGGCACTGTCCTCGGCCACCGGCGGCATGCATATCACGCTGCTGGCATTGGGCATCGGTCCCGGCGATGAAGTCATTACGCCGTCGCAGACCTGGGTTTCCACCGCCAACATGATCACCCTGCTGGGTGCCACGCCGGTGTTCGTCGACGTTGACCGCAACACGCTGATGACCGACGTGGCCATGATTGAAGCTGCGATCACGCCGCGCACCAAAGCCATCATCCCGGTGCATTACGCCGGTGCGGCATTCGATCTCGATCCGCTCTATGCGCTGGCCGACAAACACGGCATTGCCGTGATCGAAGACGCCGCCCACGCCGCAGGCACGTTCTACAAAGGTCGTCACGTCGGCGCCAAAGGCACGGCCATCTTCTCGTTCCACGCGATCAAGAACATGACCTGCGCCGAGGGCGCGATGTTCGTCAGCGACGATGAGGCCCTGGCCTCTCGGGTACGCATGCTCAAGTTTCACGGGCTGGGGGTCGATGCCTACGACCGCCTGACCCACGGCCGCAAGCCCCAGGCCCAAGTGGTCGAGCCCGGATTCAAGTACAACCTGGCCGACATCAACGCAGCCATCGCCCTGGTGCAACTGGAACGCCTGGACGAAATCAACGCCAAGCGCACTCAGCTGGCACAGACCTACTTGCAGCGCCTGGAAGGCTTGCCGGTACAACCGCTGGCCGTCCCCGCTTATTCGCAACAACACGCCTGGCATCTGTTCATCCTGCGTATTGATGCCGAGCAGTGCGGGCTGGATCGCGAAGCGTTCATGAAAGCCCTCCAGGAGCAGAATATCGGCACCGGCATTCACTTCATTGCCACCCATTTGCACACCTACTACCGCCAGCGCTACCCCAACCTGTACCTGCCCAACACCGAATGGAATTCGGCACGGCTGTGTTCGATCCCGTTGTTCCCCGACATGACCACCGATGATGTCCAGCGCGTCGTCGGCGCCATTGAAAACTGCATGGATAGAAGCCTTTGAGACCTTACCCAATCAACTTCGTGTCGATCGTCATTCCGGTCTACAACGAACAGGACAGCCTGCCGGAGTTGCTTCGTCGCACCGAAGCAGCCTGCCAGCAGTTGCACCATGCCTACGAAATCGTACTGGTTGACGACGGCAGCCGCGACGACTCCGCACAGATCCTGGAAGACGCCGCGTCCCGCGAAGGCAGCCCGGTGGTGGCCGTCATCCTCAACCGCAACTACGGCCAGCACGCGGCGATCATGGCCGGTTTCGAACAGTGCAAGGGCGATGTCGTCATCACGCTCGATGCCGACCTGCAAAACCCGCCCGAAGAAATCCCGCGCCTGATCGAACAGGCCGAGCTGGGTTATGACGTCGTCGCGACGGTGCGCAACAACCGCCAGGACTCGGCGTTGCGCCGCTGGCCATCAAAGTTGATCAACCTCGCCGTGCAACGCTCCACCGGCGTGGCCATGAGCGACTACGGCTGCATGCTGCGCGCCTACCGACGCACCATCGTCGACGCGATGCTCGCCTGCCGTGAACGCAGCACCTTCATTCCGATCCTGGCCAACAGCTTTGCCCGCCACACCACTGAAATCCTCGTGACCCACGCCGAGCGTGAACACGGCGATTCCAAGTACAGCCCGATGCGCCTGATCAACCTGATGTTCGATCTGGTCACCTGCATGACCACCACGCCCCTGCGACTGCTGAGCATCGTCGGCGTCGGCATGGCGGCCCTGGGCATGCTGTTCGCCATCGCCCTGGTCCTGCTGCGCCTGGTGTTCGGCGCCGGTTGGGCCGGTGGCGGTACCTTCGTCCTGTTCGCCGTGCTGTTCGTCTTCACCGGTGGGCAATTCATCGGCATGGGTCTGTTGGGTGAATACCTGGGCCGCATGTACAGCGATGTGCGCGCACGCCCGCGCTTCTTCATTGAAAAGGTGCTGCGCAGCCAGCCCGCCTCCCCTGCTTCCGTTGTCACCGTCGACGGCCTTACTTCCACTTCTTCAGATCAGGTTCCTTCATGAGTGCAAAAGCTGTTGTCTTCGCCTATCACGATATTGGCTGTGCCGGCATCGAGTCCCTGCTCTCCTCGGGTTTCGAGATCGCTGCGGTGTTCACCCACGCCGACGATCCGAAGGAGAACGCCTTCTACGGCTCCGTCGCGCAGCTGTGCGCCCGCCACGGCATTGCCGTGCATGCACCGGAGGACGCCAACCACCCGTTGTGGATCGAACGTATCGCCAAGCTCGATCCCGACTACATTTTCTCCTTCTACTACCGCAACCTGCTGAGCGAGCCGCTGCTGGCCACGGCGCGCAACGGTGCGTTCAACCTGCACGGTTCGCTGCTGCCGCGCTACCGTGGTCGCGCACCGGCCAACTGGGTGCTGGTCAACGGCGAAACCGAAACCGGCGTGACCCTGCACCGCATGGTCAAGCGTGCCGATGCCGGCGCCATCGTTGCCCAGCAAAAAGTTGCAATCGAGCGCAGCGACACGGCGCTGAGCCTGCACGGAAAACTGCGCACGGCGGCCGCCGATCTGTTGCGCGATACCTTGCCGGCGCTGCTGCAAGGCAAAGTCAGCGAAACACCACAGGACGAATCCAAGGCTACGGTGTTCGGCCGCCGCACGCCGGCTGACGGCAAACTGGTCTGGGCCAAGCCGGCCGAAGAACTGTTCAACCTGGTGCGCGCCGTGACCCAGCCGTACCCGGGCGCCTTCTGCGCGGTAGGCGAGCACAAGCTGATTGTCTGGAGCGCCGAAGTCGCCAAGGGCAACGAAGGCCAGGCGCCTGGCCGTGTGATCAGCGTCGATCCGCTGCGCATCGCCTGCGGTCAAGACTCGCTGATCATCAACGCCGGCCAGCGCAACGACAACGGCCTGTACCTGAGCGGTCCGCAACTGGCCAACGAACTGGGCCTGGTGGACGGTTCCGTGCTGCGCGGTGCCGAATCCGGTCGTGCCCCGCGTCGTACCCGCGTGCTGATCCTCGGCGTCAACGGCTTCATCGGCAACCACTTGTCCGAGCGCCTGCTGCGCGACGACCGCTACGAAGTCTACGGCCTGGACATCGGTTCGGACGCCATCGATCGCCTGCGCAGCCACCCGAACTTCCACTTCGTCGAAGGCGACATCAGCATCCACTCCGAGTGGATCGAATACCACATCAAGAAGTGCGACGTGGTGCTGCCGCTCGTGGCCATCGCCACGCCAATCGAATACACCCGCAACCCGCTGCGCGTATTCGAACTGGACTTCGAAGAAAACCTGAAACTGGTTCGCTACTGCGTCAAGTACAACAAACGCGTGATCTTCCCGTCGACCTCGGAAGTCTATGGCATGTGCCAGGACCCGAACTTCGACGAAGACAGCTCCAACCTGGTGGTCGGCCCGATCAACAAGCAGCGCTGGATCTACTCGGTCTCCAAGCAATTGCTTGACCGCGTCATCTGGGCTTACGGCCAGAAGGGCCTGAACTTCACCCTGTTCCGTCCATTCAACTGGATGGGCCCACGTCTGGACCGCCTGGACTCGGCCCGTATCGGCAGCTCCCGGGCGATTACCCAGCTGATCCTGAACCTGGTGGAAGGCACGCCGATTCGCCTGTTCGACGGCGGCGAGCAAAAACGCTGCTTCACCGACATCGCCGACGGTGTGGAAGCCCTGGCACGGATCATCGACAACGACAACGATGTCTGCAACGGCCAGATCATCAACATCGGCAACCCGGAGAACGAAGCCAGCATCCGTCAACTGGGCGAAGAGCTGCTGCGCCAGTTCGAAGCTCACCCGCTGCGCGCCAACTTCCCTCCGTTCGCCGGCTTCCGCGATATCGAGAGCAAGGCGTTCTACGGCACCGGTTACCAGGACGTGTCCCATCGCAAACCGAGCATCGCCAACGCCAAGCGCCTGCTGGACTGGACGCCGACCGTCGAGATGAGCGAAACCATCGGCAACACCCTGGATTTCTTCTTGCGTGAAGCCATGCTCGAAATCGCGGACAAGCACTGATGCAGGCGGGACTGCGGATCGATGTCGACACTTACCGAGGCACCCGTGAAGGGGTGCCCCGGTTGCTGGAAATCCTTGATGAAGCACAGGTCAAGGCGACGTTCTTCTTCAGTGTCGGGCCGGACAACATGGGGCGCCATTTGTGGCGCCTCATCCGTCCACAGTTTCTCTGGAAAATGCTTCGCTCCAATGCAGCCGGCCTGTATGGCTGGGACATTCTGCTGGCGGGCACCGCATGGCCCGGAAAACCGATCGGCCGCGACCTGGGGCACTTGATGCGTCAGGCCCGGGACGCCGGGCATGAAGTCGGCCTGCACGCCTGGGACCACCACGGCTGGCAAGCCAATGCCGGGCGTTGGAGCGATGCACAACTGGTCGACCAGATACGCCGTGGCGTGGACACCCTCAGCGACATTCTCGGGGAAAAGATCACCTGCTCGGCCTCCGCCGGCTGGCGTGCCGATGAGCGTGTGATCGAGGCCAAGCAAGGGTTTGGCTTTCGCTACAACAGCGATTGCCGTGGCCAGAGCCTGTTCCAGCCGCGATTGGCCAATGGTTGCCTGGGCGCACCACAAATTCCGGTGGGCCTGCCGACCTTCGACGAGGTGGTCGGACCGAGCGTCACCGCCAAGGACTTCAACAGGTTCATCCTGGACCGGTTCACTCCGGAAAAACTCAATGTCTACACGATCCATGCCGAGGTAGAAGGGATTCTGATGGCCAACGATTTCCGTCAACTGCTGAGCGATGCGCGTCAGCGGGACATCCGTTTTCAACCCCTGGGCGACTTGTTGCCCCAGGCCCCTGACAGTCTGCCGGTCGGCCGTGTGGTACGCGGTGCGCTCGAAGGTCGCGAAGGCTGGCTGGGAGTGCAAGGCGCATGAGCAAACGCTGGGCTTTGCCGTTGTTGTTGGCCATGGTGGCGCTGGCGTACCTGCTGCCGCTGGGCAGTCATGGCTTGTGGATTCCCGACGAAACCCGCTATGCCCAGATCAGCCAGGGCATGCTCCTGAGCGGCAACTGGGTATCGCCGCACTTCATGGACGTACGCTATTTTGAAAAACCGGCGGCCGGCTACTGGATGATTGCCCTCGGGCAGGCGTTGTTCGGTCAGAACCTTTTCGGGGTGCGCTTCGCTTCTGCCCTGAGCACCGGCTTGAGCGTGCTGCTGTGCTACCTGATCGCCCGCCGCCTGTGGAACGAACCGCGCAAGAGTTTCGCCTGCGCCTTGCTCTACATGAGCTTTACGGTCATCGCCGGGCAGGCCGGGTACGCCAACCTCGATCCGCAATTCACCTTCTGGGTCAATCTCAGCCTGGTCGCCTTGTGGTTTGCGCTGGACAGCGTCGGCCGCCGTCAACGGCTGGTGGCGTGGGCGGTGCTGGGCCTGGCCTGTGGCATGGGTTTCCTCACCAAGGGTTTCCTGGCCTGGTTGCTGCCCGTGTTGATCGCCCTGCCCTGGGTGATCTGGCAAAAGCGCTGGCGTGAACTGCTGGTCTACGGCCCGGTGGCGGTCGTGGTCGCCATCGCCGTCAGCCTGCCATGGGCACTGGCTGTGCACGCCCAGGAGCCCGACTACTGGCGGTTTTTCTTCTGGCACGAACACATCCGCCGCTTTGCCGGGGACGACGCCCAGCATAACGCCCCCTGGTGGTACTACCTGCCGCTGCTGGTGGCGTTCAGCATGCCGTGGGTTGCCTTGTTGCCGCCCGCGCTCAAGCAAGCCTGGCAGACCCGACGCCAGTCCGGTATCGGCTTCCTGCTGCTGTGGCTGTGGATGCCATTGATCTTCTTCAGCCTGAGCAAAGGCAAACTGCCGGCCTACATCCTGCCGTGCCTGTTACCCCTGGCCTTGTTGCTCGGCCATGCGCTGGCTGACCGGTTGAAGCTCGAACAAGGCCGCGTGCTGGGCATCAACGGACTGCTGAACCTGGTGGTGGGCGTGGTGACCCTGCTGGCCCTGGTTTACGTGCAACTGAAAAAGCCGATCTACGATCATGAACTGCACAACCTGGTGTTGGTGTTCATCGGTTTGATCGGCTGGATCATGGCCAACCTGCTGCAGGCCTTCCGCCCGTTGCAGTGCTGGGCCGCCCCGGCCTTTGGCAGCCTGCTGTTCGCCGGCCTGTTGCCTGCCGGTCTGCCCAATTCCGTGGTCGCCAATAAAACACCTGACCAGTTCATCCTCGATCACGCCCAGGAACTGGGCCAGAGCGTCAAATTGCTGAGCAACGACCTGGGCGCCGCTTCGGCGCTGTCCTGGCGGATGAAACGGCCGCAAGTGGCTTTTTTCAACACGATAGGCGAATTGAAATATGGCCTTGCCTATCCTGATTCGCTTAAGCAGCGCGTCGACCCGGACCAGGTGCAACAGTGGATGCACGATGCCCGTCAGCAAGGCTCGGTCGGTGTGGTGATGCGGGTCAAGGGTGAGGAAGAGCTGCGTGAACTCGAACAGTTGCCCAAAGAGGGCAAGCGCTATGAACAAGGCAACCTGGTGATTTTGATTATCCCTCAGGCGGCACCATGAGCCTGCTATTGCTGCTGGTCGCCTGCCTGCTGACCTGCCTGGGCCAGATCGCCCAGAAATATGCGGTGGAAAGCTGGCGCGGCAAACCTTCCGGGTGGATGGACAAACTGCGCTCGCCCTGGCTTTGGCTGGCTCTGGCTGCATTGGGCCTGGGCCTGCTGGTATGGCTGCTGGTGCTGCAACGCCTGGAAGTCGGGATTGCCTATCCGATGCTGAGCCTGAACTTCGTGCTGATCACCCTTGTTGCGCGTTTCGTGTTCCACGAAACCATCGACCGCCGCCACTGGGTCGGCGTGGCATTGGTGATCGGTGGCGTGGCTCTGTTGGGGCAACACGCATGAACCGCAGGCGTGGTATCACCTTCGCACTGGGCAGTGTGCTACTGGTCAGCGCCGCCCAATTGGGCATGCGCTGGAGCATGAGCCACCTGCCATCGCCAGAACAGTGGCTCAGCGCGCACATCGACCTGACAGCCGTTGCCGTGGTGCTCCTGGCCATCCTCGCCTACGCCTCGTCGATGCTGTGCTGGCTCGCCGCCCTGCGGGACCTGCCCCTGGGCCGTGCCTACTCGTTGCTGAGCATCAGCTACGCGCTGGTGTACCTGCTGGCCGCCAGCCTGCCGCTGTTCAGCGAAGCGTTCAGCCTTACAAAAAGCCTTGGCGTGGCATTGGTCATCCTCGGCGTCATTACCATCAATTCCCGACCTGCTCGTGCGCCCGAATCAAGGAGTGCCCCATGAAAATCAGTGTGTTTGGTAGCGGTTATGTTGGCCTGGTGCAGGCAGCGGTATTGGCGGAAGTCGGCCACGACGTGGTCTGCATGGACGTTGACGAGAAGAAAGTCGAACTGCTCCAACAGGGACACGTGAGCATTTTCGAACCTGGCCTGGCCAGCCTGGTACGCGAAGGCCTTGACGCCAAGCGGTTGCAGTTCACCTGCGATGAAAAATTCGCCGTCCAGCACGGGCAGGTCCTGTTCATCGCCGTCGGTACTCCCTCTCGGGAAGACGGCTCGGCGGACTTGCGCTACGTGATGTCGGTGGGCGAAGCCGTGGCGCGTCATCGCGAGCAGCCGGCGATCCTGGTGGAGAAATCCACCGTCCCGGTCGGCACCGGCGACGCCTTGCGTGCACACATCGACAAATGCCTGCTCAGCGTCGGGCGTGTATTGCAGTTCGATATCGTCTCCAACCCGGAGTTCCTGAAAGAAGGTTCTGCCGTGGCCGACTGCCGGCGCCCGGACCGTATCGTCATCGGCTGCGAACGCGATGAAGTGCGTGAGGTGATGCGTGACCTGTACTCGCCGTTCAACCGCAACCACGAACGCATCATGTTCATGGACCTGCGCAGCGCCGAGCTGACCAAATACGCCGCCAACTGCATGCTGGCGACCAAGATCAGCTTCATCAACCAGATCGCCGAACTGGCCGAACACCTGGGTGCAGACATCGAATCGGTACGCCTGGGCATCGGCGCCGACTCGCGTATCGGCTACCACTTCATCTACCCCGGTTGCGGCTACGGTGGCTCGTGCTTCCCCAAGGACATGCGCGCCCTGATCCACAGCGCCGAAGAGGCCCATTGCTCCAGCGACCTGCTGCAAGCGGTGGAAGCCATCAACGAGCGGCAAAAGCACAAGCTGTTCGAGCGCATCAACGCGTTCTACAAGGGCGACCTGCGTGGCAAGACCTTTGCCGTCTGGGGCCTGGCCTTCAAACCCAATACCGACGACATGCGCGACGCACCGAGCCGGGTATTGCTCGAATCGTTGTGGGCCGCCGGGGCGAATGTCCGTGCGTTCGATCCGGAAGCCATGCAGGAAACCCAGAAGCTGTACCCGGATGAGTCGAAACTGATGCTCATGGGGACGCCGGAGTCAGTCTTGTCCGGCGCCGATGCGCTGATCATCTGCACCGAATGGCAACAGTTCAAGGCACCGGACTTCGAGTTTATCCGCCAACGCCTCAACGCCCCGGTGATCTTCGATGGCCGTAACCTGTACGACGCGGACCGACTGGCGCGCATCGGCTTTACCTACTTCCCGATTGGTCGGGGTGAGTCGCGCAAGTTGCCGATGCCTTACCAGCAATGGCTGACCGAATCAGTGGTCGCTTAAACGTCATGTTCCCCCACTTGCGCCGACAGTCCCTCGCGCTGGGTCTGTTGGCGCTGGTGTTGTTCTGCGCCGGGATGTACCAGCAGCCGGCCATCGGCTTCGATTCGCGCTTCGTGCTGTTCGCCCAGGAGATGCTGCGCAACGGACCGTCTTTTTTTCCGACGACCTACGGCCAGCCCTACGCAGACTACTCGGGCCTTTCAACGGTATTCATCTGGCTGCTTTCACTGCCGCTCGGCCGGGTCACCAGCCTGACCGCGTGGCTGCCGAGCGCCATCGCCGCAGCGGTCATCGTCACCTTGATGTACCGCCTGCTGGCGCCCTACTCCACGCGCTGGGCGCTGCTGAGCATCGCCCTGATGCTGTTGACCAACACCTTCATCACCGAAACCCGCGCCGTTTCCCTCGACCTGATGCTGGCGGCCGTCGCGTTCAGCGTGTTCTACCTGGGTTATGTCGCCGATCACTTTGCGGCACCACGGCGCCGGGGCCTGATCTTTGCCTTGCTGATGCTGGGCTTCTGGATTCGCGGCCCCATCGGCCTGGTGATTCCTGCCGGAATGCTCTGCAGCTATTTTCTGGTCAATCGCCAATGGCGGCGGCTGTTTGTTTTCGGATTGCTGGCATCGGCGCTGCTGGCGGTGTGTGTCGGTCTGTTGCTGTGGCTGGCCGACGTCAGCGGCGGCCCGGCCTTCTTGCAGGACGTGATTCGCATGCAGTTCATGGGACGCATGGACGGCAGCGAAGGCTCCAACGAACTGTTGTATTACTTCACCAGCTCGATGGGCAATTACGCACTGGCCTGGCCGTTGGCAGTGCTGGCGCTGGTGACGGTCGCAGCTTCCGGTCGACAACAGTCAGGCCCGGCATTGCGCCTGACGCTGTACTGCGCAGCCGCCGGGTTGATCGTGATGGTCGGCCTTTCCGTCCCGCAGGCGAAAAAGGCCCGTTACCTGCTGCCGATGCTGCCCATGGC
>Ga0209050_1000762_pt1 | contig 46324 bp, 40 predicted proteins | sample Araplavi_mTSA_r2_FD_184276 | JGI IMG/M metagenome (GOLD analysis project Ga0209050, IMG submission 184276) | Arabidopsis root microbial communities from North Carolina, USA - plate scrape MF_Cvi_mTSA_r2 (SPAdes) (version 2) | ecosystem: Host-associated > Plants > Roots > Endosphere | place: USA... | reverse complement strand
TCTCTTTCGAGATTTACGTTTATTTTGTGCGAGCGTTATAACGTATATTTTGAGCATCGGACCCGAAGGTCCGGGCATATCGTCAAACGCCCACACTTATCGACTGTTGATTTTTAAAGATCGCTGCTTTTTCATTACGAAGCGTTGTGTTCGTTGCAGCAGAGAAGCGAGATTATCCAGTGTTTCGCATAACTCGTCAACCCCATCTTTTCTCGCTTCGTTTCGCGCTACTTGCTGCGTCTCGTTGCGAGGGACAGAACTATAGCAAACGATCCGACTGTCCGCAAGGGCATTCTTCTATTCCCGTATTTCTGCATTCTGTCGCACACCGGTGGCGGCTTTCCGCAAGGTTATCTACACTTGCCCCATATTCAATAGAAAGTCGCGCATGTTTCCAACTCCGAAAGCCCAAGACACAGCAAAAACGATCCTGGCATGGCTGCACCGCGGCTTTGATGCGACGACCGGCTGGGTGACGCACCTGTCTTGGTGGAAGTTCTTCCTGTTCGCCGCGCTGTCGATGATTGCGGCGTCGATCTTGCAGGACGAGCTATTCTCGCCTTCCCGCGACGAAGAAATGGTGATCCGCTCGCATAAGCGCACAAAGTCGGGCAACGCGGATCCAAATATTACGATTGACGACAGTGGCATTCACTTCAACCCGCGCGCCGGCAAGATCAAGAAACAAGCCAGCGCAGAGGCGAGCAGCGACGAGTCTGCGAATGCCCATGAGGACACGGATGCGGCCGAAGCAGCCGCTGCCGAGGCCGCCGCTCCCGCCATGCCGGCGGAACCGGCAGCTCCCGCAGCCCCAGCAGCCCCGGCCGCACCGGCGGCGAAAGCTCCCAAGGCAAAACCGGCCGCGCCAGCCGCTCCCGCCGCACCGATGCCAGGTGAAGAAGTCCATATTGAGCTGCCCCCGCAGATTGGCGAGGAACTGTCGAACGCACTCGAGCAAGCGGTGGACAGTGCAGCCGAGGAAAAAGTCTCGCGCTACCACAAGCAGGCATCGACCTGGTTCACCAGCTTCATCACCCTGCTCCTGCTGGCGCTTTTCGCGATGAAAGCGCTAGTTGGCGGCAAGAAGAAAGCAGAAGCGGAGGCGCAGGTGGCCAATGCAGCAGCTGAGCGCGAATCCATGCAGCGCCAGTTGAGCGAAGCGAAGATGCAAATGATGCAGGCCCAGGTCGAGCCGCATTTCCTGTTCAACACCCTCGCATCGGTCGAGCACCTGATCGAAACCGACCCGCCGCGCGCCTCCGCCATGCAGCGCAGCCTGATCAAATACCTGCGCGCGGTGCTGCCGCAAATGCGCGAGAACAAGCTGACCAGCACGCTCGGCAGCGAGTCCGATATGGTGGTGGCCTACCTGGCCCTGCTGAAGATGCGCATGGAAGAACGCCTTACCGTCGACTTCGACGTGCCCGAAGGCCTGCGCACCGCCGCCTTCCCGCCGATGATGCTGCAGTCGATGGTCGAGAACGCCATCAAGCACGGCCTGGAAGGCAAGCCGGAAGGCGGCTACCTGAAAGTTCGCGCCGAAGTGGCCCATAGCAAGCTGCGCGTGACTGTGACGGACGATGGCCTGGGCTTTGGCGCCAAGCCCAGCACCGGCACCGGCCTGGGGCTGACCAATATCCGCGAGCGCCTGAAGCTGCTGCACGGCGACCAGGCTTCGCTGAAAATCGAGCCGAACCAGCCAAGCGGCGTGATCGCCATTATCGAGGTGCCATACCAGTTGGCGCGCTCAGAATAAGCGATTGCCTTGCGCTGCGATCCATTGAATAATTGATACTTCTTATTTCCTAATATTGAGCACTATGCCCACAGCAATTATTGCCGACGATGAGCGACTGATGCGCGACCAGCTGCGCATGCGGCTGGAACAAGTATGGCCGGAACTGGAGATCCTCGGTGAAGCAAAGAACGGCGACGAAGCAGTTGAACTGGTCAATGAACTGAAGCCTGATTTCACCTTCCTCGACATCCGCATGCCGGGCAAGACCGGCATGGAAGCTGCCGCCGAAATCGGCAACAAGAGCAACGTGGTTTTTGTTACCGCTTATGACGCCTACGCGGTGGAAGCATTTGAGCGCGGTGCGGTCGACTACGTGCTGAAACCACCTGAGCCTGAGCGCCTGAAGATCACCGTCGAACGGCTGAAAGGCCGGCTGTCTTCCCCTGCAGCCAGCGCAGCACAAGGTGCGGACATGGCTGCCATCCTGAACCAGCTGGCAGAGAAGATCGCTTCCCCCAAACCGAAATTCCTGCAATGGATCCAGGCCAGCATCGGCTCCGACCTGCGCATGATTCCAGTCGAGGAAATCCTGTTCTTCCGTTCTGATGAAAAATACACCTGCGTGCAGACCGACAAATTCGAAGCTCTGATCCGCAAGCCAGTGCGCGACCTTGCCGAAGAACTCGACCCTTCCCTGTTCTGGCAGATCCACCGCGCGACCCTGGTCAACGTGAACGCCATTGAAGGCGTAACGCGCGACATCCGCGGCCGCCACCTGGTTATGATCAAAGGCCGCCCAGACAAGCTGGAAGTCAGCCGCTCCTTCCTCCATCTGTTCAAGCAGATGTGATCCAGATCAAGCCGTCCGGCGGCTTGATGTAATACGGTGTCCTGGTGGCTGCAGCCGCCAGGAGGCCAACTTGAAAAATCCTCGCTCTCGCGTCCAGGGACGCCGCTCCACCGATTCCGCGCTGGCGGAAATCCGCGAGGATGAACGCGTCCACATTTCGCGCGAACTGCACGACGACCTGGGGCAGTTGCTGGCCACACTGCGCGTCGAACTCACTCTCCTGAAGCAGCTGCCTCCGGGCTCGCCCGATGCCGAGGCCCGGCTGGCCAGCATGGACAGCCTGCTCGTCACAGCCATCGGCTCCCTGCGCCGCATTGCTGGAAACTTGCGCCCGCGCGCGCTGGATGAAGGCGGCTTGTACTTTGCGCTGGAATCGCTGCGGCGGGAGTTCGAGAAACGGCACGGCATCAGCTGCCTGCTCGATGCGCTCCCGGATGCCCTGGTGCTCGACGAGCGCTATAGCACCGCCATCTATCGCCTGGTCCAGGAGTCTTTGACTAATATCGGCCGCCACGCGGGTGCCTCCACAGCTGAAGTGCGTTTCCGGCGTGATGGCAAGGAGCTGCTCATTGACATATCGGATGATGGACGAGGAATCGCCGTCGGCGATATGGCCAAGGCAGACGCGTTAGGCCTGCTCGGCATGCGCGAACGTGTGGCCGCACTGCGCGGCAGCATGAACGTCGATGGCAGCAGCGGAACGCGCATAACGATCCGCATTCCCCTCCCCTTGGGCTCATAAAAAAAAGGGCGGGTCCGAAGACCCGCCAAAGATCATGAATCACCTCGAGAGAGAGTGGTGCTGCTTGCTACAAATGCTTAGAAGGCGTGACGGATGCCCAGGTTGAAGGCTTTGTCGCCAGTACCGGCTTCGGTGTTGTTGCCAACGGTGTAGCCAGCGCCGTTCTTGTTCTTGATCTTGGCGATCGCGGTGTAAGCGGTGGTGCGCTTGGACAGCGCGTACAGGTAGCCGATGCCGAACTGGTTGGCGTCCTGGTTGTTGGACTTGTCATCCTTGCGGATGTAGGAAGCAACCAGGGTGCCGCCACCCATTGGCACGCCTACGCCCAGCAGCAGTTCGTTGCCGTCAGCGGAGGCTTTTGGAGCAACAGGCAGGCCGTATGCGTTAGCCACTGGCAGAGGTGCCGAGCCTGCGCCTTTGTCTTTTTCGTAGCCGAAGTAGACTTTGGCAACGCCGAAGTCGTAGTTTGCAGCCAACAGGGTGTTCTTGGCTTTGTCTTTGCGAACAGCCGGGGTGGCGCCTACGGCTGCCACGTCGTTGTTCTTGTTGTTGTGAACCAGGCGTACGTTCAGTTCTTTGCTGGTGTAGTTCACGCCAAAGCCGAACTGGCGGCCAGCGGTGTTGTCGCCAGCTTGCTCGCCCATGCCGTACAGGGCATCGAAGCTGAAGCCCGAGAACACTGGGGAGTTATAGACGATGGAGTTCGACAGGCGGGTGTTGACGCCGCCGGTAGGGAACAGGTTCTTCGCGCTGCCAGCATAGCCGGCGCCGAATGGGTCTGCAACTTGCGACAGGGCGTTGTACAGCATGGTGTACTGGCGGCCCAAGGTGATCTGGCCGGCTTCAGTGCTCTTCAGGCCAACGAAAGCCTGGCGCTGTGCGAATACGCCTGCGGTGTCCTGGTCGCCGGTGTCGATCTTGACGCCGGATTCGATCGTGAAGATAGCGGAAGTGCCGCCACCCAGGTCTTCAACACCTTTGAAGCCCAGGCGGGAAGCCGAACCCACACCACTGGTCACCTTGTTGACGCTGCCGTTCACGCCGCCACGCTCTGCGACGAAGCCTGCGTCAGCGATACCGTAGATGGTCACATTGGACTGGGCTTGAGCTTGTGCTGCGAAACCGCCGATGATCAGTGCTGCCAGAGTAAGTTTTTTCACTTGTTGTCCTACGTTGTTGAAGTTGAGGGAAATGTTTCAAACGCAGCTATATTGCCCCTCAATTACTTCAACAATGTGACAGGAAAAAAATTACTTCAGGCGGGATGTCACAACCCAGTAATATTCGGACCGCAAGACCTTGATTTCACGCGCAGCGATGCCGAGGCGCTTGCGCAGCCAGCTGTCGGACGGATAATTCTTCATCACTTCGAAGCGGTTTCCGTCGTCATCTTTCTGGAATTCGTAGGTATTTCCGTGCTGGTCGGTACGTGCGACCGGGAAGCTCTCGCCATCGACGTAGTCTTCACCCATCAAAATCAGCAGGACATCCTTGCCAACCTTGTCACGAAGCTGTTTCAGGAACTTGTCCTGTTTCTCGCGCCCCAGCTGGGCCCACAGGAATTCGGCGTAGACGGCCGTGTACTGGCCGGGCGCTGCCTCCAGGCTATCCAGGTCAAGGCTTTCCAGCTGCAGGACTTCATGGCCATCCAGCAGTTCTTCGATGTGCTCGCGCACGTCATTCAATTCTTGTTCGTTGATCACAGTTCGTAGTTCTCATGTTCGCCCTTCATCGCCTGTTCGATCAGCTTGCGGTTGAGCGTCGGCGCCAGCAGCTCGATGAAGGTATATATATAGGATCGCAGGTAGGCGCCCTGCTTCACGGCCACGCGCGACACATTCATGCCGAACAGGTGGCCGGCAGGGATGGCCCGCAGGTTACGGTCGCGCTCAGGGTCGAAGGCCATGCCGGCGATGATCCCGATGCCCATGCCCAGCTCCACATAGGTCTTGATCACGTCCGCATCGATCGCCTCCAGCAGCACGTCCGGCTTCAGGCCCCGCTTCTCAAAGGCCTGGTCGATGCGCGAGCGGCCGGCGAAGGCGGCATCATACGTGATGATGTGGTGCTCGGCCACTTCTTCCAGCGTGACAGACTTGATTCTTAACAGCGGATGGTCCGGCGGCACCACCACCACGTGCTCCCACTGGTAGCACGGAAGTGTAATCAGGCCGTCGATGGCGGCGATGGATTCGGTGGCGATGGCCAGGTCGGCCTGGTCGCGCTGCACCATTTCCGCTATCTGCTTCGGATTACCTTGCAATAAAGACAAGCGTACCTTCGGGTACTTCTGCATGAAGGCCTGTACTACTTTAGGCAAGGTGTAACGCGCCTGGGTGTGCGTGGTGGCGATGGTGAAGCTGCCCGAGTCCTGAGCGGCGTATTCCTTGCCGATCCGTTTCAGGCTGTCGATCTCCTGCATGATCAGTTCAACCGACTGCAAAACCAGCCTTCCCGGCTCGGTCAGGCCGCGAATCCGCTTGCCGTGCCTTGTGAAAATATCAACACCCAATTCCTCTTCCAGCTCGATGATCGCCTTGGAGACGCCCGGCTGGGACGTAAACAAGGCCTTGGCGGCGTCGGTCAGGTTGTAGTTCTGGCGCACGGCTTCCCGCACGAATCGCAGTTGGTGAAGGTTCATTCTCGCTCTCGTTGGACTCCCCAGCGCATATTTTACGCTGATGCTTATGCCTTAACAGCATATAAGCAAATAAAGACTATGTTGTTTGGAATAAGGCACTAGTTTATTACCATTGATTCCACTTTGGGCATGCCTTACTGGGAAAGCTATGTATCAATACGATCAATACGACCACCTCATCATCCGCGAGCGCATCGAGCAGTATCGCGACCAGGTTAAACGCCGCCTGAACGATGAGTTGACCGAGGCAGAATTCCTGCCACTTCGCTTGCAGAATGGCCTGTACATGCAGCGTCACGCTTATATGCTGCGTATCGCCGTCCCTTACGGCCTGCTCAGCTCCAGGCAAATGCGCATGTTCGCGCACATCGCCCGCAAATATGACCGTGGCTATGGCCACTTCACCACCCGCCAGAACATCCAGTTCAACTGGATCAAGCTGGAAGAAACCCCGGACATCCTGACCGACCTGGCATCGGTGGAAATGCACGCGATCCAGACATCGGGCAACTGCATCCGCAACGTGACCTCCGACGAATTCGCCGGCGTGGCCGCCGACGAGATCATCGATCCGCGTCCTTACGCCGAAGTGCTGCGCCAGTGGTCGACCTTCCACCCTGAATTCATTGCCCTGCCCCGCAAGTTCAAGGTGGCGATCAACGGCGCCGTGGAAGACCGTGCTGCCATCGCCGTGCACGACATCGGCCTGACCGTGGTTAAGAACGAAGCCGGCGAAATCGGCTTCAAGGTAATGGTCGGCGGCGGCATGGGCCGTACCCCGATCGTTGGCAGCGTGATCCGCGAGTTCCTGCCGCGCGAACACCTGCTGACCTATACCGAAGCAATCATGCGCGTGTATAACCTGCACGGCCGCCGCGATAACAAGTACAAGGCCCGTATCAAGATCCTGCTGAAGGCGCTGGGCGTGGAGGAATTCACCCGCCAGGTGGAAGCCGAGTGGGAAGACCTGAAAGGCACCGAGCAGACCCTGACGCTGGAAGAAATGGAGCGCATCATCGCCTACTTCCAGCCGCACGGCTACAAAGCCCTGCCTTCTTATGACGCTGCGGCCGCACATGCAGAGAAACCATTCCACAACTGGCTGAAGCGCAACGTGAAGCCGCACAAGGTGCCGGGCTACGCCGCCGTCGTGCTGTCGCTGAAGAAGACCGGTGTGCCGCCGGGCGACGCGACTGCGGAACAGATGGATTTCATGGCCGACCTGGCCGACCGTTACAGCTTTGGCGAACTGCGCGTGACCCACGAACAGAACATCGTCCTGGCCGACGTCGAACAATCCCAGTTGTTCGCGCTGTGGCAGGAAATCAAGGCGCACGGCCTGGCAACGCCGAATATCGGCCTGCTGACCGACATCATCTGCTGCCCTGGCGGCGATTTCTGCTCGCTGGCCAATGCTAAGTCGATCCCGATCGCGCAGGCGATTGCAGAGCGTTTCGACCGCATCGACTTCCTGCACGACATCGGCGATTTCGAGCTGAATATCTCCGGGTGCATCAACGCCTGCGGCCACCACCACGTCGGCAATATCGGCGTGCTGGGTGTCGATAAGGACGGCAGCGAATGGTATCAAGTGTCGATCGGCGGCGCACAAGGCAATAACTCCGCCATCGGCAAGATCATTGGCCCATCGTTCTCCGCGCAGCAGATGCCGGAAGTGATCGACCGCTTGCTGCAAGTCTATGTCCGTGAACGCACTCCGGACGAGCGCTTCGTCGATACCGCGCAGCGCCTGGGCATTGCCCCGTTCAAGGAATTTGTATACGCCACGCCGATTGAAACCGCTGGCCGCCTGGTAGGAGAAGACGAATATGCCTAAGCAAATCATCAAGGGCCGCGAAATCGTGGCCGACGACTGGACCCTGCTGCGCGCACCGGAAGCCGCCGAAGGCACGAGCGCCGAGGATGCCGCGACTGCCGTGGAAGCCCTGAGCGTGCCGGCGGGCCGCGTAATCGTACCGCTGGCGACCTGGCTGGCGCAGCGCGATGCGCTGGCCGCCCGCGCCGCCGCCGGTGAAATCGGCGTGTGGATCGCTCCCGACGAAGATCCTGTCGCCCTGCGCGGCGACCTGCCACGACTGGCGCTGGTGGCAATCGACTTCCCGAAATTCACCGATGGCCGCGGTTACTCCCACGCCTGGAACCTGCGTTCCCGCCTGGGCTGGACCGGCGAGCTGCGCGCCATCGGCGACGTGCTGCGCGACCAGCTGTTCTCGATGCAGCGCGTGGGCTTCGACGCCTACGACACCCGTCCGGACCGCAGCATCGAAGACGCGCTGAAAGGCCTGACTGTGTTCAGCGAAACCTACCAGGCATCGGTCGACCAGCGCGTGCCGCTGTTCCGCCGCCACGCCCGCCCGGCGCCTGCTGCCGCAACGACCGAGGCATAACCATGAGCGAGCTCGCCACCCGCGTGCGGGATACGCTAGCCACGCTCGAACGCGTTGCAGAAGAGTTCTCGCCTGCCGTTTTCGCCTCCAGCCTGGCCGCCGAGGACATGGTCCTGACGGACCTGATCCTGAAAGCCGGCCTGCCGATCGGCATCTTCTCGCTGGAGACCGGCCGCCTGCACAAGGAAACCTTGGGCATGGTGGAGCGCGTACAGGAGCGTTACGGCTACGAGATCGCGCTGTATCGCCCGCTGCAGGCCGACGTCGACGCCTACGTGGAAAAGAAAGGCCTGAACGCCTTCTACGACAGCGTTGAATTGCGCAAGGAATGCTGCAATATCCGCAAGGTCGAGCCGCTGGGCCGTGCCCTGAGCGGTAAAAAAGCCTGGGTTACCGGCCAGCGTCGCGCCCAATCTGCAACCCGCTCCGACCTGTCGGTGCAGGAGTATGATGGTTCGCACAGCATGGAAAAGTTCAATCCCCTGGCCGACTGGTCGGAACAGGAAGTGTGGGACTACATCCGCGCCAATGACGTGCCGTATAACCCGCTGCACGACCAGGGCTATCCGTCGATCGGCTGCGAACCTTGCACCCGCGCCATCCAGCCGGGCGAAGATGTGCGCGCCGGCCGCTGGTGGTGGGAAAACCCGGACTCCAAGGAATGCGGCCTGCACCTGGTAGACGGCAAACTGATTCGAATTAAGAAAGCAAGCTAAATGAACGCACTGGTAGAACAACACGTCAATTCGCGCCACCTGGACGCGCTGGAGTCGGAAGCCATCCACATCCTGCGCGAGGTTGCCGCCGAGTGCTCGAACCCTGCCCTGCTGTTCAGCGGCGGCAAGGATTCCGTGGTCCTGCTGCGCCTTGCGGAGAAGGCTTTCCGCCCAGGGAAGTTCCCCTTCCCGCTGGTACACATCGACACCGGCCATAATTTCCCGGAAGTGATCGAGTTCCGCGACCGCCGCGTGGCCGAACTGGGTGAACGCCTGATCGTGGGCTCGGTAGAAGACTCGATCAAAAAAGGCACTGTGCGCCTGCGTAACCCGGCCACCGATTCGCGCAACGCCGCGCAAGCCGTGACGCTGCTGGAAACCATCGCCGAACACGGTTTCGACGCCTGCATCGGCGGCGCACGCCGTGACGAAGAGAAGGCCCGCGCCAAGGAGCGCATCTTCTCCTTCCGCGACGAATTCGGCCAATGGGATCCGAAAGCACAGCGCCCGGAACTGTGGGACCTGTATAACACCCGCGTCCACCCAGGCGAAAACATGCGCGTGTTCCCGATTTCGAACTGGACCGAACTGGATGTGTGGCAGTACATCGCCCGCGAAAAACTGGCCCTGCCGTCGATCTATTTCGCGCACGAACGCCAGGTGATCCCGCGCAACGGCCTGCTGGTGCCGCTGACCGACCTGACCCCGGCCCGTGAAGGCGAAACCGTGGAAACCCAGGTGGTCCGCTTCCGCACCGTGGGCGATATCTCCTGCACCTGCCCTGTGTCTTCCGACGCTGCCGACGTGGATGCGATCATCGCCGAAACCGCAGTGACCCAGATCACCGAGCGCGGCGCCACCCGGATGGACGACCAGACCTCCGAAGCCTCCATGGAAAAACGCAAGAAGCAAGGATACTTCTGATGAACGCACTGAACGAAAATATCAACGAACGTAGTCTCCTGCGTTTCATCACCGCCGGTTCCGTCGACGACGGCAAGAGCACCCTGATCGGCCGCCTGCTGTTCGACAGCAAGGGCATCTTTGCCGACCAGTTGGCAGCCGTGTCGCGCGCCAAGCATAAGCGCACCGTGGGCGACACCATCGACCTGTCCCTGCTGACCGACGGCCTGGAAGCCGAGCGCGAGCAGGGCATCACCATCGACGTGGCCTACCGCTACTTCGCCACGCCGAAGCGCAAATTCATCATCGCCGACACCCCAGGCCACGAACAGTACACCCGCAATATGGTGACTGGCGCATCCACTGCCGACGCCGTGATCATCCTGGTCGACGTGTCTAAAGTGAAGCTGCGCGAAGACGGCGGCGTAGACCTGCTGATCCAGACCAAGCGCCACTCCACCATCGCCCACCTGCTGCAGATCGAGCACGTGGTGGTGGCCGTCAACAAGATGGACCTGGTGAACTACGACCAGGACGTGTATGAGCGCATCGTCAAGGCTTACCGCGAATTCGCGGCAACCCTGGGCATCAAGGACGTGAAGACCATTCCACTGTCCGCCCTGGCTGGCGACAACGTGGTTGACGCCAGCGAGCGCATGCCGTGGTACCAGGGCCCTACCCTGATCGAATTGCTGGAAGACCTGTCGGTGTACGACGAATCGCATAATTCCGCCTTCCGCTTCCCGGTACAGCTGGTGGCGCGCCACAACGGCCACGAAGCCAACGACTTCCGCGGCTATATGGGCCGTATCGAAGCCGGCAACGTGTCGGTGGGCGACAAGCTGGTGGTGCAGCCATCCGGCCAGAGCGCCACGGTCAAGGAAATCGTCACCTTCGACGGTTCCCTGCAATCGGCCAGCGCCGGCCAGTCGGTCACGATCGTGCTGGAAGAATACGTGGACGTGTCGCGCGGCGACCTGCTGGCCTCCAGCACGCAGCCTGCTACCCTGCTCAAGCAAGTGAGCGCCGACGTGTGCTGGCTGTCCGAGGAAGCACTGGACCTGCGCCGCAAGTACTGGATCAAGCACGGCACCAAGCAGACCGCGGCCAAAGTCACGAAAATCGACTCCATCCTTGACATCAACACCCAGCGACGGCACGATGCGGATGCGTTGAAGCTGAACGACGTCGCGCGCATTGCGCTGACCGTGCAGCAACCGCTGGCGGCTGATGCCTATTCGGACATCCGCGCCACCGGCGCCTTCATTTTGATCGATGAAGTCACACACCAGACAGTAGCCGCAGGCATGATCCGCCTCGGCGAATAAACTTCGCCAGACAGGAGCCTGCGCAATGCCATACGGGAAAGTGTATTTGATTGGAGCTGGACCCGGGGCGCAGGACCTGATCACCATGCGCGGCGCGCGGCTGCTGGCGCAAGCCGACGTTGTGCTGTACGACGCGCTGGTGACCGAAGAAATGCTGCAGCTCTGCCCACAGGCGGAGAAGATCTCGGTCGGCAAGCGCGCCGGCCAGCGCTCCACCGCCCAGGGCGTCATCAACCAGCAATTGGTTGATTGCGCAGCGCGCTACGGCGTGGTGGTGCGCCTCAAAGGCGGCGATCCTATGCTGTTCGGGCGCGCCGACGAGGAATTGACGGCGCTCGAACAGCATGGCATCGAAGTGGAAGTCGTCCCCGGCATCACCACCGCAGTTGCCGCTGCGGCAGCCACGCAGCAACCGCTGACCAAGCGCGGCATAGCGCGCAGCGTCGCGTTCTTCACTTCCTCCACGGCTCCGGGCCATCCGGAAGAACTCACCATCCCGTCCACCGACACGCTGGTGCAGTACATGGGCGGCCGCGAAGCCATCGCCACCGCCAACAACCTGCTGTCGCAGGGCCGCGCGCCCGATACCCCGGTGGTCGTGATCGAGAATGTCAGCCGCCCCGACCAGCGCATCGAACGCATCACCCTGGCCGAGCTGGCGCACGGCCTGCCCGCCGCCCACGGCCCGGTGCTGGTCATGCTGGGCAAGGCCATGGCGCCGCGGCCGCATCAAAACCGGTAAACCGGTGCCTGACCCACAGGGTCAGGCACCTTGGCCAGCAGCCGCGTGGCGGGTGTCAGACCCGGCGGGTCTGACACCGGTTTACCGGTTTAGGCGTAAAATACCGTCCTCCCCAAAAAGAGGTACAAGATGAGCCAAGCCCATGAAGTCCTGGAGCGCGCCCGCAATGCGCGCCTGGCAGGCAAATACGAAGACGCCCTGCGCGACCACCTGTGGTTCCACGAGCACGCGCTGGAAGAAGACCCGACCCTGGCTGGCGTTCGCCTGTCCTTCGCCCTGCGCGACTGGATCTACCTCGCCGAACAATTCCCGCTGGCGCGCCGCGCCCTGCAAGCCATCCGCGACCGCGACACCCAGCGCATCCTGAACGGCAGCGCCACGCTGGGCCGTTTCCACGACGTCAGCGCCATCAACAGCGCACTGGGCGACGATCGCGCCACCCATGAACTGTTCACCCAGATCGACGCCCAGTTGCCGGAACTGGCCAAGGATTGCGCCGAACTGGCTTTGCCTGCCCTGGTGGCAGTAGAAGATTTCCAGCTGGCGCGCCGCTACCTGCCCGATCCAGTGGCTCGCATCGCCACCCTGGCCAAACGCGTCAACGACTTCGCCGAAGACCTGGCAAAGCGCGGCAACACCTCGTCCGCTCCCCAATTGCTGGCGTTCGTGCTGAACTACACCAAGGAAGTAAGACTGGTAGTGGAAGTGTTCCGCCGACTGGGCGAAGACGAGGAAGTGGCCAAGGCCAGCGCCGCCGCACTCGATTCCCTGAAGTCGGAAGCCCTGCGCGACGCCGTACAGCGCGAGTTCGACAATCCTGGCAGCACCATTGCTGCCATGGTGGCTCACGCCAAAGGCGCCCCAGCGGCCCCTTAATCCACCTGGACCAGCCATCCTCGCCAGCCGCCGGCATCGCGGCTGGCCAGCACGAGGCATTCCCCCTCCCCCGCTTCAACGACCAGCTGTCCACGCTCATCCCAGAGGGCGCTGCGGCCAGCCGACTGCCAGCCGCCTGTCGGACCGCCATGGTTTGCCATCAGCACCGGCATCGCATGGCGCGCTGCATGCCCACGCAGGATCGCACTATCCTTTGCATAGCCGCCAGGCGACACCAGCACGCTCGCCACATACAGTCTGGCGCCCGCCGTTGCGGCGGCCTGCGCATGGCTGGCATGCGTGAAATCGGCGCAGACAGCCAAGGCAGCTTGAATGCCATCAACATCAAGCGCATCGCCGCCATGTCCAGCGGCAAACACTGCCCCCTCGCCGTCATGCAGGTGCTGCTTGGTATATTCGGACACCTGGCCGTCAGGCAGGAAGGACAAGGCGCCAATGTACAGCGCCCCTCCGATCCGCAGCGGTGCGCCGGCAACGATGATCATTCCACTACGCTGCGCCAGCGCGGCCAGCGGCGCAAGGCGAGCATCGTTGCCGCGCAACGCCGCATCGGCGGCAATTTCCGGCTCATAGCCGGTCAGGGAAAGTTCGGGAAATAATGCCAACCGTGCGCCAAACGCCGCAGCCTGTTCCGCAAGCGCCGCATGGCGTGCGACATTGGAGGCAATATCGCCCTTGATTGAAACGGACTGGATGGCGGCGACCAGCGGCAGCTCAGGCGCCATTAGCCACCGAGTTAATGCAGTAATCCGTCATCGCACGAAGCACGGTGGGGTCCTCCCCCACTGCGCCGACGGCGCGAATCGCCACGCCCGGATGCGCCAGGCGCATTTCATCAAGGATCAGCGGCAGGTCGCGCAGCACATGCCCGCCCTGCCCCAGGAATACCGGAATCACGGTCACATCGTCGACACCCTGTGCGGCAAGCGCCGCCACCTGCTCCGGCAGGCGCGGCGACATCAGCTCAAGGAAGGCCAGCGAAACGTCGATGCCCGGTGCACGCGCCGCAACCATGTCACGCAATTGCTCAAACGGCTCCGCCCAGCTGGCCGAGCGGGCACCATGCGCAAACAGTACCAGCGCGCGGCGGCCCATACTAGTGCCGCTCCACCCAGTAAAGGGCGCCCAGTGCCAGCATCAGGTATAGCAGGCTTGGCATCAGCGCCGTCAGGAAGGCTGGCAGCGCCGATAACAGGCCGATATGCGAGAACAGCGTATTCACCAGCAGGAAGCTGACGCCGATCATGATGCCGATGAAGATTTTCAGGCTCACGCCGCCGGCGCGCGTATGCAGGTAAGCGAAAGGCAGCGCCAGCGCCATCAGGACGAAGATGGCCAGCGGGTCAAACAGCTTTTTCCAGAACGCGATCTTGAAGCGCTCCGTGCCTTGTTTGTTTTCCTGCAGGTGGCGCGTATATACGGCCAGTTCGTTGGCTGACATATGTTCCGGGTCGGTAGCGGCGACCGACAGGATTTTCGGGGTCACTTCCGAAATCAGTTCCTTGGTGTCGTAGCGCTTGATCGCCACCGCGCTGGTCGCCTGCGCGTAGTTGTTTGCCAGGTTGGCCTGGGCTCCCTCAACCGCCAGCGCAGGATTGGTGAAAATGTTCTCGGTGACGTCTTTCAACTGCCAGGTGTTATTGCCCTGGAAGCTAGCGGTCCTTGCGAGAGTCAGCGTGCGCAGGCGGAAGCTGTTATCGAAATCGTACAGCTTGACGTCAATCAGTTGTCCGTCCGGCCGTACTTCACGCACATTGAAAAACCGCGTGCCCGTTACATCGCCCGACATGCCGGCGCTCTTGACGATATCCTTGGTCCACATGCCCGAGCGGAACTCGGTCGACACCGCCGTGCCGCGGCCAGTCAGGCGGACCTTCTCCGCCAGCGGAGCCAGGCGTGGCGTGACCAGTTCGCCAAAGATGAAGGCGACGATCACCAGCACAACACCAACCTTGCCGACCATGATGGCCGCCGTGCGGGTCGACATCGACGAAGCACGCATGATCGTGAATTCGGAAGACGACGCGAACTGCGCCATCGTATAAATGGTACCGATCAGGGAGGCTACCGGCAGCACCTCATTGACATGCTGCGGCAGCATGGCCAGGACGTAAATCGCGGCATGCTGCATGCCATAGCCGTTCTTGCCCACCGCCGGCAATTCGCCGGTCAAGTCCATGAAAGCTTGCAGGCCAAGCAGTGCGGCCAGCGCAAAGGCGACTGCCTGCAGGATCGAAACGAAGAAGTAACGTTGGAGGATGCTCATTTCTTGGTGCCTCCGCGCTTGAGTGCCGCCCACAGGGCGCGCGGATGATAGCGGTGGTTCACGTTCAGGCGCCAGGCGAACAAGGCCAGCACGCACAGCAAGGCAACCAGGTGCAGCGGCCACCAGCCCATGCCGAACGTGAGCTTGCTTTGCTTGATGCTTCCTTCGAACACCTTGGTCAGGTTGTTATAAGTGAAGAAGACCAGCACTGCGATGATCAGGTTCACCGAGCTGCCGGCGCGCGGATTGACGAAGCCAAGCGGGATCGCGACCAGGATCAGCAGCAGGCAGGTGATCGGCAGCGACATGCGCCACATCAGCTCCGCCTTGGTCAAAGGAGTCCAGGCGCCAATCAGCTCCTTGGTTGTCATGGCAGGAGCGTCCTTCCCGCTGTCGACGTCATTCGATTGCTGCGTCACGCGCATGCTGTAGCGCTCGAACTCCATGCTCTGGAAGTCTGCATCGCCAGGCTTGCCCTGGTAGCGGCGGCCATTCTTCAGCACCAGGAAGCGGTCGCCCGACGGCGTCACGTCAACCACGCCTTCGCTGGCCACGATCACCGACGTGCCCTTGGCATCGACCTGGTTCACGAAGACGTTGCGCACAACCGCCGTACTGCCGGCCACGCCTTCAACGAAGAAGATCCGGTTGGCGGAAGCCGATTCCTTGAACTGGCCCGGCGACACCTTCTGCAGGTCTTCGCGCTTGGCGAAACGCTCCACGTACTCCGCGCTCTTGCCCTTGGCCCAAGGCGTTGCATAAAAACTGAGCAAGCCTGTCAGCAGGATGATCGGCAGGCCGAAAGTCAGCACCGGCCGCACAAAGCGCGTCAGGCTAAGGCCGGAAGCAAACCACACCACCATCTCAGAGTCCTTGTAGGTACGGGTCACGACCATCAGGACTGAAATAAAACTGGTGAAAATCAGGACAATTGGCAGATAATTCAGGGCTGCGAACGCAATAAGCGCGATGACATCGCTGGACGCGACTTTGCCACCCGCGGCTTTGCCGAGGATGGTAATCAGGGTCCACGTCAGGAGGATGGAAAACAGCACCGTAAAGGTGGCCCCGGCAGAGCTGACCAGCTCACGGCGGAGGGCGCGATGGAAAATCATTCGACGTTTATAATTCGTTCTACAAAATTAAGGAGAAACCAAATGGACTTTAGCATAAAAGCACTCGACGCCAAGAACACCATCGCCAGCGCCAAAAGCGGCTGCATCGTGGTCGGCGTCTTCGAAAACAAGAAGCTCTCGAAAGCGGCTAAAGCCCTCGACAGCGCTGGCGAAATCACCGCCGCACTGAAATCCGGCGACATTACCGGCAAAGCCGGCACCACCCTGCTGCTGCGCGGCCTGAAAGGCGCCGCTGCCGAACGCGTGCTGCTGGTAGGCCTGGGCGCCGATGAAGCGGTCGCCGAAAAAGCGATCGGTTCCGCCATCAATGCCGCCATCAAGGCGCTCGGCACCGTAGCATCGACGGACGCTATTATCGCACTGCCTCTGGAAGAAGTGAAAGGCCGCGACGCCAACTGGGCAATCCGCTCCGTAGTACTGGCCGGCCGCGATGCCGTGTACCGTACCGACGCACAGAAATCCAAGAAAGACCCTGCCTGGGCCGGCCCTAAGAAAGTGGCGCTGGCCGTGGCAAACAATGCCGGCAACAAACTGGCGCTGTCGCAAGCTGTTGCCACCGCCAACGGCATGGAACTGACCAAGGACCTGGGCAACCTGTCCGCCAACGTCTGCACCCCAACCTACCTGGCCAACGTCGCCAAGAAGCTGGGCAAGGACTTCGGCTTTGAAGTCGAAATCCTGGACCGCAAGCAGATGGAAGCACTGAAGATGGGCTCCTTCCTGTCCGTGACCAACGGTTCCGAACAGGCGCCCAAGTTCATCGTCCTGAAACACAAAGGCGGCAAGGCCAAGGATGCGCCGACTGTCCTGGTGGGCAAAGGCATCACCTTCGACACCGGCGGCATTTCGATCAAGGCCGGTCCTGGCATGGACGAGATGAAATACGATATGTGCGGCGCCGGCTCCGTCCTGGGCACCTTCCGCGCGATCGGTGAAATGGGCCTGAAGTCCAACGTGGTCGGCATCGTGGCTGCATGCGAAAACATGCCATCCGGCCGCGCCACCAAGCCGGGCGACATCGTCACCTCGATGAATGGCCTGACCATCGAAATCCTGAACACCGACGCCGAAGGCCGCCTGATCCTGTGCGACGCCCTCACCTACGCCGAGCGCTTCAACCCGGCCGCCGTGATCGACGTGGCGACCCTGACCGGCGCCTGCATCGTAGCCCTGGGTCACCATAACAGCGGCGTCTTCGCGCGCGACGACGAAGCCGGCAATGCGCTGGTTGACGCCCTGATGGCGTCCGGCAAAGCGACCGGCGACACCGCTTGGCGCCTGCCAATCGGCGAGCAGTACAACGAGCAGCTCAAGTCCAACTTCGCAGACCTGGCCAATATTGGCTCCCCAGGCGGCGCTTCCTGCACCGCTGCGGCCTTCCTGGAAAACTTCACCCGCAAGTATCCATGGGCACACGTCGATATCGCCGGCACCGCCTGGAAGTCGGGCGCCGCCAAAGGCGCTACCGGCCGCCCGGTGCCGATGCTGACCAACTTCCTGATCGGCCGCGCAGGCTGATAGCCAAAAACGAAATGGGGACGTACCCTTTTTAAAGGGGGTACGTCCCCCTTTTTTTTGGCTTTAATAGATCGACGAAGTCGGCATCGGCTGCTGCGGTGGCGCACCGCGCGCAGCAGCGCCCTCCCCGCGCTGCAGGACAACCGTCAGCGTTGAAGGCAGGTCAAAGCCGGCGCCAGTCTGCTTGTCGACAATCTGGCCGGCCCCGAGGGTGAAGATGATATTGCCCCACTTGGAGGCATTCTGGCGCGCTTCGATCTGGTCATAGGCCCAGACATCTTCGCGGCGGCAATCGATCACGAGCGGCTGGGTGCTCTTGCGCACCGTCACCCGCCCGGGGGATGTGACGAACCAGCGCCCCCTGTCGTTAGAGAGCACACAGCCGATGGCAGACACTTGCTGGTGGTCCAGCACGGTCTGCACCAGAACCGACTGCTCAGTCGAGTCGAACAAGGTAGCGCAGCCACCCAGCGCCGCTGCGCACAGCGCAGCGAACGTGATTCGACTCAGCCTGGATGGCATGCAGTCAGGCTCAGTCGGCCGACTGGCCTTTTTTCTGACGAAGGCCCTGGATGACGTGCATGATGTCGTCCATGCTGTTCGCGCCGATGCCCTGGAACGCGTCGAGGACTTCGTTCAGGACTTCGTTACGCACTTCGGCGTCAGCAGCCGCAATGGCTTGCGGACGCTGGGAAGCTGCGCGTGCGCTTGCCTCGCGAGCCGACTTGCGGCCGCTAGGCGATTTACCGTGTTCCAGTGCCGCTTGCCAGATCAGCCAACGACGTTGTGTCTCATAAACCAGGTACTCTTCTGGCTTGTCTTCGCGCCGACGGACGATTTGGCCGTCCTTCTGCGCCCATGCTTCGAATGCAGATCGCATGTGTATTCCTTTAGTTTGCAGTGCTCGTTAAATCGGAATTAGTTTCCCTATATTACCACTTATTGACACAAGACAACATTAAAGTCCGTTGTAAATAAGCAAAAACACCCAGCTCTGTGGAAACAACTTCGATACCAACCGTTTAATTATATTGACATTTACGGTTGTTGATAGCGTAATTTTAGTACCAATCTGATAACTTTGAAGCACTATTGGAAATTATTTTTACGCCGACACCTTTTTGCGACAACAAAACGCAATTTTGATGTCACCGTAGAATCATTGTTTGGCTCAAATACGACAGCTTCACATAGCATAGTGAGTATTGATAAGATCTGCCCCCACGCAACTTGAAAGCCCGACATGAAATTAGCCACTTGGAATGTTAACTCATTGAACGTTCGCTTGCCGCACGTTACGAAATGGCTGGGTGAAAACCCGGTGGATGTGCTCTGCATCCAGGAAACCAAGCTCACCGACGACAAGTTCCCGGTCAAAGAAATCGAGGAAATGGGCTACCAGGTGGTGTTCAACGGCCAGAAAACCTATAACGGCGTCGCCATCCTGTCGCGCCATCCGATGGAAGATGTGGTCAAGAACAACCCGAAATACCCGGACGAACAGCAGCGCATCCTGGCCGCCACTATCAATGGCATCCGCGTGGTGAACGCCTACGTGCCGAACGGCCAGGCGCTGGATTCGGACAAGTACACCTACAAGCTGGGATGGATGGCCAGCTTCCGCGATTGGCTGGGCGAAGAACTGGCAGGCAACCCGCACCTGGCCGTGCTGGGCGACTACAACATCGTGCCGGATATTCGCGACACCCACGACCCGGCGATGGAAGGCGACATCTTCTGCTCGGAAAAGGAACGCGCCGCCCTGCAAGCCTTGTTCGACCTTGGCCTGCACGACTCCTTCCGCCTGTTCGAACAGCCAGAGAAGTCCTTCTCCTGGTGGGATTACCGCATGCTGGGCTTCCAGAAGAACAAGGGCCTGCGCATCGACCACGTACTGCTGTCGGCGCCATTGAAAGAGCGCTGCCTTTCCTGCGTAATCGACCGCGCGCCACGCAAGTGGCAACAGCCTTCCGACCACGCGCCGGTCATTGCGACCCTGGGCGCCTAAGCCGCCTGGCGATCCATCATGAGCTGGGCACGCACGCCCAGCACAGGTTTCGAGAACAGGTAGCCTTGGGCATAAGTACAGCCTTGCCCGCGCAAGAGCTGGAACTGCCCTTCCGTCTCCACCCCTTCCGCCACCACCGATAGCTGCAGGCTGTCCGACAGCGCGATGATCGCGGCCACGATGGCGCGGTCTTCTGCGCTTTCTTCCAGGTCCTTGATGAAAGCACGATCGATCTTGATCTTGCGTACCGGGAAGCGCTTCAAATACGCCAGAGAAGAATAACCGGTGCCAAAGTCGTCGATCGACAGCTGGATGCCCATCGCGTTGATCTGCCCCAGGATTTCCAGCGTCTGTTCGCCATGCTGCATCAGCGCCGTTTCGGTAATCTCGAATTCGATCAGCGCGGGATCGATGCCCGTTTCGTCGAGCGTGCGCCGGATCGAGTCGACCAGGCCGCGGTGCATGAACTGGCGCGCCGACAGGTTGATCGCCATTGGCACCGGCGCCATGCCCTGGCGCTGCCACTCCATGCTTTGCTCGCAGGCGCGCCGCAATACCCATTCGCCGATCGGCACGATCAAACCATTTTCTTCGATCAGGGGAATGAACTGGTCCGGCATCACCAGGCCGGCAGCGGGCCGGCGCCAGCGCAGCAGCACTTCCAGCGTAGCCAGGCGGCGTGTGGCGATATCCATGATCGGCTGGTAGTGCAGTTCGAACTGGCCAAGCTGCAGCGCCGAACGCAGCGCGCTCTCCATTTCGAAATGCATGGCCGCCGCCATATTCATCTCTTCATTGAAGTACTGGTAGTTGTTACGGCCCGAAGCCTTGGCGTGGTACATGGCTGCATCGGCATTGCGCATCAGCGTGGCGACGTCGCTGCCGTCGTCGGGATAGGTGCAAATGCCGATCGATGGCGTGATGTGCAGCAGGCGCCCCTCAAGCGGGATTGGCTCGGACAGCAAATCGATGATCTTTTGCGCGACGTGGCTCGATTCGTCCGTGCTGTGAATACCTGGCAGCAGCACCACGAATTCGTCGCCGCCCAGGCGAGCCACGGTATCGCTGGCGCGCACCGCTCCCACCAGGCGCGCAGCTACTTCCTTCAACAAGGCGTCGCCAGTCATGTGGCCCAGCGAATCGTTGATCGTCTTGAAGCGGTCAAGGTCGATGAACATTACGGCCAGGCGGCGCTCCGAACGCTGTGCGGCCAGCATGGCGCGGTCCAGCCGGTCTGCCAGCAGCGCGCGATTGGGCAAGCCGGTCAGGCTGTCGTGGTAAGCCATGTGGTGCACGCGGGCCTCGGCCTGGCGGCGCTCGACGATTTCAGCCTGCAGTTGCGCGTTCGCGCCGGCCAGTTCGGCGGTGCGTTCCAGCACGCGCACTTCCAGCTCGTCGCGCGCTCGGCGCACTGCTTCCGCGGCTTCGCGCCGCGAGGTTACGTCATCAATCAGCCATACCGAGCGGCCCTTGGGATCGGCCATGTCGAATGGACGTCCCGACAGGCGCGCCCAGAAACTGCTGCCATCCTTGCGCACCAGCTGGTACTCGTAGGAGCTGGCGTGGCCGGCCAGGAAGTCCGTTTCCGTCGCCTTGCGCGCCGCATCCCATGCGGCAAGGTCGGGGTAGAAGGTTTGCACGCTGACGCCGGCCATTTCGCCCGGGCCGTAGCCGAACAGCTCTTCCATCTTGGCGTTGCAGCGCAGGTTACGCCCCTTCTCGCAGACCGAGATGCCCATCACGGCGCTGTCCAGGATCGCCTGGTTTTCCAGCAGCGCGTTGCGCAACGATTCCTCGTCATGCTTTTGGGCAGTGCGGTCTTCGATAATCCAGATCGTGCCCTGGGTCGGGTCTTCCGGGTTCACCACGTAGCCGATCAACTGCGCCCAGAAGTCGCTGCCGTCCTTGCGGCGCATCAGCGTTTCGGCGTGGAAGTGCTTGCCCTGGCCAAGCAGCGGGCCCGCAATGGCGCCGATCCGGCTGTAGGTTTGGTCGTCCGGGTAGATCGCCCGGCCCGGCATGCCCAGCGCCTCATCGCCCTGGTAGCCGAACATGTCGGCAAAGCCCCGGTTGTAGCGCGTGATCAGGCGGTTCTTGGTAAACAGGATGGAGATCGAGGCATTGGTCATGATGGCCTCGACTTCCATCTGGGTCTGGCGCGAGACGGTCACATCTTCCAGGATCCAGATCGTGCCGCCTGCATTGTGTTCCTGGTCCACCGCCTGGGCGCGCACGCGGCACCAGATGATGGCGCCGTCCTTGCGTACCAGCTCGCACTCGCGCAACTCGAACAACTGGCCAGCCGCCAGCAAAGGACCGGCCTGCAGGCCGAAGGCAATGTGCTGCTCTACATTTTCAAACAGGATCGATGCGTGGCGGCCGCGCAGTTCTTCCAGCGTATAGCCGAACATTTCAGCCATGCGCGGATTGACCGTCATGATTTCCTGGTTCTTGGTGAACAGGATACCCACCGAGGCGTTGTCCAGGATCGCCTTCTGCTCCAGCAGCAGGCGGCCCATCGCTTCCGTCGCTACGCGCTGTTCGTTGATGTCTTCCAGGATGAAGACCGTGCCTTCGCGGGCGTCGGTCGGGTCGAGCGCACGGCCGTTGGAGCGGCACCAGAACAGGCTCCCGTCGCGGCGCCGCAATTGCAGTTCCAGCGTCAGCGGCGTGCCCTGCGCCAGCACCGGGAAGTACTCGGTGCGCATGCGCAGCGCTTCTTCCGGCGTCGGGTACAAGATGTCGCTTGGCGCGCCCTCCAGCTCTTGCCGTGCATAGCCGAACATTTCAGCAGCGCGCATATTGCATTCGACGACGTAGCCGTTCTTGGCGAGGATGATGCCGACAGCCGCATTTTCCAGGATGGCCTGCTGCTCCAGCATGGCCTTGCGCAGCGCGCGCTGGTCACGCTGGGCGCTGCTGATATCGTTGAAGATGATGGTGGCGCCGCCTTCCAGTCCCCCTGGCAGCGCCTTGACTGTCATTTGCACGGCGACGTAATTGCCGCTGGCATTGGTCAGCACGCTGTCCCATTTGGGCGCAGTACGCGGGGCCAGGTTCGGCAAGGCTGCGGACACCACCAGCGCCGCATTCAGCTGCGCGCTTGCCTCGGCGCGCACATGGCGGGCAAACATGTCCACTACGTTGCGGCCGCGCGGATCGGACTGCAGCAAGGCGTCGAACTCGGAGTTGGAAGCGAATACCAGGCCGTCGGCATCGCAGGCGCAGGCTGGCATTCCGACCAATTGCAAGGCATTGGCCACAACTTCAACATTACTCAAAACAGAATTCATGTACGCCTGGACTCCGGGGGTATCCAGCCGATCATAGCGTACAAAACTGGCGCGTCAAAGCAAAGGCCCGGGTTGCTGACATTGTTACAACAAAAACATGTCTTTTTGCCGCCACGCAGCAGTCCCGGCCCTGTTTCAACTGTGCGAAGGGATTTGAAGCAATTTGGTATCTTCCGCAAGTTTGCTTATTTGATAAGTGCGTGAATGCCGCGCTTGTCGCAACTTGATAATCGATAGGAGTTGCCTGAATGTCGTTTGGTCCATTGGATGGAAAGACAGCGCTCGCCTCGTTGCCGTTGGGCGAGGCGCCCGGCGTATCCGCACTAGTCGGCAAATTGGCCGATTCGGTAATCCCCACCGCAGCTGGCCTGGCCGCACAAGACAATTTGCCGCCCGCCGTCACGCAACTGGCGCAAACCGCTATCGGCGCCGGAATTGGCGCACTGGCGGGCGGCGATACGCCGGCCACAATGCCGGCAGCCGCGCTGACACAAACCGCCTCCACGCTCGTGGCGCAAGGCTTCGACACGGAGGCGCCGGCAGCCAAGGCGCTGGCTGCCGAAGCCCCTGTTGCCAAGGCACTCGCCGAGAACCCTGGCGCCGCCGGGCAAGCCGCAACTGCGGGCGCAGCCACGGCCGCCAAAGCGCTGCACATCGAAGAGCACCCGCTGGCCGGTCTGGCCATCCAGGATTTCATGTCCCCAGCGCCGGAATACGCGCCCGCCGTCATGAAGCCACGCCTGGCAGCCTTGCAGCAGGCCGTCGGCGGCGGCCCCTTTGCCGCATTCCACGAGGGCAGCCGCCTGCTGCGTTTCTACTCGCCGCTGGGAGGCGACAAAGCCCTGCTGGTCGAAACGGTGACCGGTGAAGCGACGCTATCGTCGCCCTACTGCTTCACATTGAGCCTGCTCTCCAAGAGCTCCAGCATCGACCTGCAAGACCTGCTGGGCAAGAACGTCAGTGTCGGCGTGCGACTGGCCGACGGCAGCGAGCATTTCATCAACGGCTACGTCAACGTGTTCGGCTTCACCCGCTCAGACGGCGGATTCGCCTTCTACCATGCGGAAATCGTCCCGTGGCTGGCCTTCCTGCAGCGCCGCACCAACTCCCGCATCTTCCAGGACGCGAGCGTGGTGGATGTGCTGACGCAGATTTTCAGTTCGGACTATGGCAGCCTGGCAGCCTACGAATTCAGGACAGCCAGGACCTACCTGCCTGAAAACTACATCGTGCAGTACGACGAAACCGACGAACACTTCGTCAGCCGCCTGATGGAGAAGTACGGCCTGTTCTACTACTTCGAACACAGCGAGGAAGGCCACGTCATGGTGATCAGCGACGACTCGCGCGACAGCACTTTTTGCCCGCCGCAGCCGGCACACGCCGAGGTCGAGTTCAATGGCGGCAACCGCTGGCACGACCGCGATGCCGTCACTGCCTTTACTGCACGGCGCGTGCTGCAGCCAACCAAAGTCGCGCTCAACACCTTCGACTTCAAGGCGCCCAATACGGTGCAATACGTCGAACTGCCAACCGCAGCGCGCCAGGGCGACATCCCAACGCTCGAAGTCTACGACGGCAATCCCGCGTTCTCCTACAAAGACCGCGACAGCGGCGAACGCGAGGCCCAATTGCGCATGGAAGCAATGGAATGGCAGGCCAAGCTGTTTGCGGGCGAATCCGATTGCCGCGGCCTGGCGCCGGGCCACACCTTCAAGCTGCACGGCCACCACTGGTTTGACGTGACCGACGAAAAGGACAACGACTTCCTGGTCATCGGCGTGCGGCTCGATTGCCGCAATAACTTCTTCGCCAGCGACCAGGAAGACGTCTATCGCAACAGCTTCACGGCGATCCGCCGCAAGATCCCTTACCGTCCCGTGCGTGAACACCGTTCGCCGCGCATGCCCGGCCCGCAGACTGCGACCGTGGTCGGCCCCAAGGGACAGGAGATCCACACCGACCAGTTTGGCCGCATCAAGGTGCAATTCCACTGGGACCGCTACGGTCGCCGCGATGAGGCCAGCTCCTGCTGGATCCGCGTCTCGCAACCTTGGGCCGGCAAGGGCTGGGGCACGGTTTCCATTCCGCGCATCGGGCAGGAAGTACTGATCGACTACCTGGAAGGCGATCCTGACCGCCCGGTGTGTACCGGTCGCCTGTTCAATGCCGACCAGCCGGCGCCTTATGCCTTGCCCGATGGCGCACACATGATGGGCTTCAAGAGCCGCTCCACGCCAGGCGGCGGCGGCTTCAGCGAGATGGTGATCCACGACTCCAAGGGTTCGGAGCTGATCAACATCCACGCGCAGAAGGACATGGTAACGACCGTGCAGAATGCCCATGCGACCACGGTCAACGGCCCGCACCAGACCAACACGGTCAGCCAGGGCTACCAGCGCAACACGGTCAAGCAGCAGATCGAGATGGTGTCCGAGACCGCCTTCATCGACCTGAAAGCCAAGCAGCATATCGCGCTGACTGCGGAAACCGAGCATATTGCCCTGACCGCGAAAAAGCAGGTCGACGTAGTGGCGCAGACAGAGCACATCAGCGCCACGGCAAAGAAATTCGTTGAACTGAAAGCGGAGACAGAGCATATCGGCGCCACAGCGAAAAAGCACGTGGTGCTCAAGGCTGAAACCGAGCATGTGGAAGTCGGCGCCAGCAAGTTCGTCGACATCAAATCGGAGACGCAGCACATCCACTTGACGGCCAACACCGACATTACGCTGCAAGTCGGCGCAAGCAAGATCGAATTGCGCGCCGACGGCACCATCATTATCCAGGGCAAGTATGTCGACATCGTCGGCAGCGACCGTATCGACCTGAACAAGTAGGAACCGACAACGATGCAATACCACACCAATAGCGCCACCTTCGAGCTGCCGGCCCCGCTCAAGGACAAGTCCATGCACATGTTCGTGATGCGCGACGACGGCCCCAGCGAATTCAGCGTGGTCATCACCCACGCCGATGTACCACGGGAAGAAAGCCTTGCCGACTTCGGCGACCGCCTGCGGCAGGAACTTGGCCGCGCCCTGCCCCGCTTCCAGCTTCGCGGCATGAAAGACTGTCATGTAGGCGGCTCGCAGGCCATTGAAATGGCTTATAGCTGGCGCAAGGACGGCAACTTCATGCACCAGCGCCAGGTTATCGTGCTGGTCGAGGGGCCAGTGCCGGGCAGCCGCCAGGCCATGATGATTGCTGCAACATGCCTGAACGCCTTCACCGGCGAATGGAATGCAGCATTCGACGGCGTGCTCGCCAGCATGATCCTGCGCAATCCTTTAAGCGCGGCCGCAGCTGCCCCCAAACGCAAAGTGGTGGCCGCCACCCATCCGTACACCTTTGCACTGTCCGCACGCCGGCGCAGCCTGCACGTCTACCCCAACCAGGCCGAGGCCTGCCGCAAGACCGACCCGCGAGAAGTGGAGCTTGAAACTTGGGCCTTTTTTGATTCCGCTGGCAACCGGCTGCAGCCGCATTTCACGGCCCCCAATTCTTACGATCCGGGCTTGCGCAATACGGGCATGTACCAGCTTGCCGCCGATCCCGACCCTGCGGCCACAACCCTGCTTGATAATCTGCACCTGGCGGCGATCTACGATCCGCCGCTCGACATTCCCGCCCTGCCGCACCTGGCTGCGGTGCGGAGCTTCCTCGAACAGCAGGCAAGCTAGCCATGGCGCAGGCAGCAGCAAGGCTGAATGACCCTATCGGTCATAGCCCCACCATGAGCTGGCTGCTCGGCGGCCTGATCGCCGCGGCGGCAATTGCGGTGACGGCAGTTGCCGTCGTAGGCACTGGAGGCTTGGCAGCTGCCGCCATTATCGGCGGCGCAGCGGCTGCCGGCGGCGGCATTGGTGAAGTGATGAGTACCATGAGCTGGGCCGCCAAGGAAGAAGTGGGCAACATCACCACTACCGGTTCGCCGAATGTGTTCACCAACGGCCTGCGTGCCATCCGCGCCCACCTCGACGCTGCCAAATGCGACAAGCACACCGATACGGAGAAGGTGGCAACCGGCAGCGGCAAAGTCTTCATCAATGGCTGGCCCGCTGCGCGCGTGGACGACAAGACGACCTGTAGCGCCACCATCACCAAGGGTTCCCCTAATGTGAATATCGGCGGCGAGACCGTGCAGACCGACGATATCCACGCCGAAGACCTGGTGCCTACCTGGGTGCATGTGGCATTGTTCGTGGTCGGCGCGGGCGCGGCGGTAGTGCTGGCAGGTCCGGTAGTTGCCGCAGGCGGGCTGGCAGGCGGCATCCTCGGCGGAATGGGTGGCGGCTGGGTGGGCGGGAAGATCTTCGGGGCAGGGTCCGACGGTCAGAAGTGGTCCATGCTGGGAGGCAGCTTGCTTGGCGGCTTCCTGGGCGCCAAGGGTGCGGGCCTCTGGAAGCCGACATCTGTCTCGCCAAAAGTGGCTGGCCCAGGGGATGATGTGCACCCGAATGCGGACGCCGGCAGAAATCCCTTTACCCGCACAGGCTTGCCCAGGAATACGGACCGCCTGCTGTTGGACCAGGGCCGAGAGCCAACTTGCGGCCAGAACTCGATGGCCATGATAATGGACACCCTCGGCAAGCCAGTAGAAGTCGGCACGCTGATTGATCGCGTACCGCCAGTCGGGGGCGGCACTTCCATGCCAAGAATGGTTTCGCTGTATCGCTCCGAAAACGTCAAAGCCATGGCATGGACTGGCCGCAATGTGAACGACATTGCAAAATATACGTCGAAAGGTGTGCCAGTCATGGCTGTGATTGCAGATAACCCATCGGCAAGAACGCCAGGATTCCTGCACTATGTTGTCGTTGACGGCGTGACCACGCGAAATGGCGTACGTGTTGTGGCGATTCGTGATCCGCACGGCGAGCAGTACTTCCAGCCCGTCAGCAAATTTGAACAGCATTTCACGGGCGAAGTCATCGTGCCCAGGAATGTCAGTGTCCCAAGGAGAAAGTAGTGAGCCTGTACCTGCATATTGATTTACCAAAGAACCTCATTTCGGAAGAACTGGTCCGGCAGAAGAACATCCCTTGTTTTTGCAAGGTGGCGAAAGAATTCGAAATTGAATTCCTTGATCCGTTGCCCGAAGCGACAGGCGTGGTACAGGACTGGGACTGGAAATTGCTCCACGAACGGGTCATTTCAGGCGTTGGCGGCCTGTACACCCATTACACGTTCGGGATGGTGACCTTGGAAGTTGCGCAGCCGGGCGTCTACAAGATCATCGACCTCGCCATGTTCGACACGGGCTTTGGCTGGTGCCCTGTGCTCCAGGATGGGAAATACAGCCCGCCTGGAAAATTCTACGACGATGACGACGAAGACGACAGCGGGGATTAAGCGAATTCGAAAGGCTGCCTGGCCATGACGCCCCTCTGGCCGGGTAGCTTCCCGGAAAACCCGAAAGGTTAGAGATGTCCCAGCAGCAGCGATTAATTTCGCGCTTATGCTGAGCAATATGATGCACTGCTAAGCGAGTACGAATGCGATGACTACTGGCCTGATGTCGGGATATCCATGATGAAGGGTGGATCGCTGCGCCCGACTGCATCAATGCATTGGCTTCTGCCGCCTGATAACTCGGATGAATCCAAAATCTCTGACCCCATATCTGAATGAGAAGATTAGCATGGCACTTGGCAGGGTCATCGCCCCGTCGGAATCGGACAATGTCGGATCGTTTGCTGACTTTTCGCCGTCCGACATAGGGGAGATCCGGGCCCTCGCGACGAAAAGTGGCGTCCTTGCAATCTCTTATATCCGCTTCAGAATCGTCGGAAACCCCAGCTTAGGCATAGTCGTCTCGTATTTTGAGACGGTCATCGTGCAAGGCAAAACGGTGGAGGAATGGCTTTCGCCGTAAGCGCGATTGATATGCGCCCGACTTGCGCCGGGCGCTGCGCGCTTATTCGGCTGGCACCCTCACCCAGCCCTCCATCAACACCCGCGCGCTGCGGCTCATGATGGCTTTCTTCACGGTCCACTCGCCATTTTCCTGCGTGGCCTGGGCACCAACGCGCAGCGTGCCGGATGGGTGGCCAAAGCGCACCGCTTCACGCTCACCGCCACCGGCAGCCAGGTTGACCAGTGTTCCCGGAATCGCGGCGGCCGTGCCGATGGCTACTGCGGCAGTACCCATCATCGCATGGTGCAGCTTGCCCATCGAGAGCGCGCGCACCAGCAGGTCGATATCACCGGCCTGCACCTGCTTGCCGCTGGACGCAGTGTAGCTGGCAGGCGGCGCGACGAAGGCGACCTTCGGCGTGTGCTGGCGGTTGGCCGCCTCCGACACGTCCTTGATCAGTCCCATGCGCACGGCGCCATAGGCACGGATGGTTTCAAACTTTGCCAGTGCAGCGGCGTCGCCATTGATCGCATCCTGCAGCTCGGTGCCCGTGTAGCCAATGGCATCGGCGTTGACGAAGATGGTCGGAATGCCGGCGTTGATCATGGTCGCCTTGAGCGTGCCGATGCCTGGAACTTCCAGGTCGTCGACCAGGCGTCCGGTCGGGAACATCGAACCGCCAGCCCCCTCTTCCTCAGCCGCAGGGTCCATGAATTCCAGCTGGACTTCAGCGGCCGGGAAGGTCACGCCATCGAGCTCGAAGTCGCCGGTCTCCTGCACTTCACCGTTGGTCATCGGGATGTGGGCGATGATGGTCTTGCCGATATTCGCTTGCCAGATGCGCACTACCGCCATGCCGTCGCGCGGTACGCGCGCCGGAGCGACCAGGCCGCCGCTGATCGCGAACGCGCCCACGGCAGCCGACAGGTTGCCGCAGTTGCCGCTCCAGTCGACGAAGGCCTTGTCGATGCTGACCTGGCCGAACAGGTAGTCCACATCGTGGTTGGCGCGGTTGGAGGCTGACAGGATCACGGACTTGCTGGTGCTCGACGTCGCGCCGCCCATGCCGTCGATTTGCTTGCCGTACGGGTCGGGACTGCCGATGACGCGCAGCAGCAGCTTGTCGCGCGCAGCGCCAGGCACCTGGGCCGCTTCCGGCAAATCCTGCAGCCGGAAGAAGACGCCCTTGCTGGTGCCGCCACGCATATAGGTGGCGGGAATTTTCACTTGCGGTGCGTGTGCCATCATGCCGCCTTTGCCGATTCGAGGAAATCCTGCGCGAAGCGCTGCAGCACGCCGCCTGCCTCATAGATCGACACGTCTTCCGACGAATCGAGGCGGCAGGTCACCGGCACTTCAACACGCTCGCCATTCTTGCGGTTGATCACCAGGGTCAGCGTTGCACGCGGTGCACGCTCGCCGATCACGTCGAATGTCTCCGTACCGTCGATGCCCAGGGTCAGGCGGTTCACGCCCGGCTTGAACTCCAGCGGCAGCACACCCATGCCCACCAGGTTGGTGCGGTGAATGCGCTCGAAGCCCTCGGCGACAATGGCCTCCACGCCAGCCAGGCGCACGCCTTTCGCGGCCCAGTCGCGCGAAGAACCCTGGCCGTAGTCGGCGCCGGCGATCACGATCAGCGGCTGCTTGCGGTCCATATAGGTTTCGATGGCTTCCCACATGCGGGTCACTTTGCCTTCCGGCTCGATGCGGGCCAGCGAGCCGGCCTTGATGCTGCCGTCGGCATTGCGCACCATTTCATTTTTCAGCGTTGGGTTGGCGAAGGTAGCGCGCTGCGCGGTCAGGTGGTCGCCGCGGTGGGTTGCATAGGAGTTGAAGTCCTCTTCCGGCAGGCCCATTTTGTGCAGGTATTCGCCGGCGGCGGAATCCATCATGATCGCGTTCGACGGCGACAGGTGGTCGGTGGTGATGTTATCGCCCAGCACAGCCAGCGCACGCATGCCCTTCAGCGTGCGCTCGCCTGCCAGCGCGCCTTCCCAATACGGCGGACGGCGGATGTAGGTCGATTGCGGGCGCCAGTCGTACAGCGGCTCGGCGCGTTCGGCAGCTTCTTCGCTGCGCGCGAACATCGGGATGTAGACCTTGCGGAAGTGGTCCGGCTTGACGCTGGACGCGACAATCGCATCGATCTCTTCGTCGCTTGGCCACAAGTCCTTCAGGGTGATCGGCTTGCCGGCGGCATCGTGGCCCAGGGCATCCTTCTCGATATCGAAGCGGATGGTGCCGGCGATGGCGTAGGCCACCACCAGCGGTGGCGATGCCAGGAAGGCTTGCTTGGCGTATGGGTGGATGCGGCCGTCGAAGTTGCGGTTGCCCGACAGGACTGCGGTGGCGTACAGGTCGCGCTCAACGACTTCCTTCTGGATTACCGGGTCCAGCGCACCGGACATGCCGTTGCAAGACGTGCAGGCGTAGGCAACCACGCCAAAGCCCAGCTTTTCCAGTTCAGGCATCAGGCCCGCTTCTTCCAGGTACAGCGTCACGGCTTTGGAGCCTGGTGCCAGCGAGGACTTCACCCACGGCTTGCGCAGCAGGCCAGCCTTGTTCGCATTGCGCGCCAGAAGGCCGGCCGCAATCATATTGCGCGGGTTGTTGGTGTTGGTGCAGCTCGTAATCGCGGCGATGATGACGGCGCCGTCGGGCATCTTGCCTGGTTCGTTTTCCACCACGCCCGAAATGCCGCGCGCAGCCAGTTCGCTGGTCGGAACGCGCTTGTGCGGGTTCGATGGGCCTGCGATATTGCGCACCACGGTCGACAGGTCGAACTTCAGCACGCGCTCGTACTCCACCTTGGCCAGGTCGTCCGACCACAGGCCGGTGTGCTTGGCGTAGGTTTCCACCAACGCTACCAGCTCGTCGTCGCGGCCGGTCAGCTTCAGGTATTTGATGGTCTGCGCATCGATCGAGAACATCGCGGCAGTAGCGCCGAATTCGGGCGCCATATTGGAGATGGTGGCGCGGTCGCCCAGCGTCAGCGCACTCGAACCTTCGCCGTAGAACTCCAGGTAGGCCGAGACCACTTTTTCCTTGCGCAGGAACTCGGTCAGCGCCAGCACGATGTCGGTGGCGGTAATGCCTGGCTGCGGCTTGCCGGTCAGCTCGACGCCGATGATGTCCGGCAGGCGCATCCAGGATGCGCGGCCCAGCATCACGGTTTCCGCTTCCAGTCCACCTACGCCAATCGCGATCACGCCCAGCGCATCGACCATCGGGGTGTGGGAGTCGGTGCCGACCAGGGTGTCCGGATAGGCCACGCCGTCAGTCACCTGGATCACCGGCGACATGCGCTCCAGGTTGATCTGGTGCAGGATGCCGTTACCCGGCGGGATCACGTCGACGTTCTGGAAAGCCTTCTTGGTCCAGTTGATGAAGTCGAAGCGGTCTTCGTTGCGGCGGTCTTCGATGGCGCGGTTTTTGTTGAATGCGTCCGGATCGAAACCGCCGCATTCCACGGCCAGCGAGTGGTCGACCACCAGCTGGGTCGGCACCACGGGATTGACCAGGGCTGGATCGCCGCCCTGCTCCGCGATGGCGTCGCGCAGGCCGGCCAGATCCACCAGGGCGGTCTGGCCCAGGATGTCGTGGCATACCACGCGCGCAGGGAACCATGGGAAGTCCAGGTCGCGTTTGCGCTCGATCAGCTGCTCCAGCGAAGCCTTCAGCGTGGCCGGATCGCAGCGGCGCACCAGGTTTTCTGCCAGCACGCGCGAGGTGTACGGCAGCGTGGCGTAGGCGCCCGGCTTGATCGCATCGACGGCTTCGCGCGCGTCGAAGTAATCGAGCTTGGTGCCCGGGAGTTGCTTGCGGTATTGAGTATTCATTACTTGCGGTCCTTCAGTGGTACGAAGGCCAGGTCTTCAGGGCCGACGTAGTTGGCGCTTGGACGAATGATCTTGTTGTCGATGCGCTGTTCGATCACGTGGGCAGCCCAGCCCGAGGTACGGGAAATTACGAACAGCGGGGTGAACATGGCGGTCGGCACGCCCATCATGTGGTAGGACACGGCGGAGAACCAGTCCAGGTTCGGGAACATCTTCTTGATTTCCCACATCACGGATTCCAGGCGCTCGGCGATATCGAACATCTTCATCGAGCCGGCTTCCTGCGACAGGGAGCGCGCCACTTCCTTGATCACCACATTGCGTGGATCGGAGATGGTGTACACAGGGTGGCCGAAGCCGATCACCACTTCCTTGTTGGCGACGCGGTTACGGATGTCGGCTTCCGCTTCGTCGGCGTTCTCGTAGCGCTGCTGGATGTCCAGCGCCACCTCGTTGGCGCCGCCGTGCTTGGGACCACGCAGTGCGCCGATCGCGCCGGTGATGGCGGAGTGGATGTCGGAGCCGGTGCCGGCAATCACGCGGCTGGTAAAGGTCGACGCATTGAACTCGTGTTCCGCGTACAGGATCAGCGAGGTGTGCATCGCACGCACCCACGATTCGGATGGCTTCTCGCCATGCAACAGGTGCAGGAAGTGGCCACCGATGGTTTCGTCGTCGGTTTCCACGTCGATGCGCTTGCCGTTATGGCTGTAGTGGTACCAGTACAGCAGCATGGAGCCGAAGGAAGCCATCAGGCGGTCCGCGATGTCGCGCGCGCCGGCGATGTTGTGGTCATCCTTTTCAGGAAGGCAGCAGCCCAGCACGGAAACGCCGGTACGCATCACGTCCATCGGATGGGCGGAGGCAGGCAGCGCTTCCAGCGCCGACTTCACGCCTTGCGGCAGGCCGCGCAGGGATCTCAGCTTGGCCTTGTAGCCTTTCAGTTCGGCGATGTTCGGCAGCTTGCCGTGCACCAGCAAGTAGGCGATTTCTTCGAATTCGCACGTGGTGGCCACATCCAGGATGTCGTAGCCGCGGTAGTGCAGGTCATTGCCGGTCTTGCCGACGGAGCACAGGGCGGTATTGCCGGCTGCAACGCCGGACAGGGCGACGGATTTTTTTGGCTTGAAGGCTGGGGCTTGTTCGGTCATGGTGGTCTTCTCCTCTATTATTTCTTGGCCGCTGCGAACAGCGCGTCCAGTTTCTGTTCAAAATCGTGATAGTTGATGCGCTCGTACAGTTCGGCGCGGGTTTGCATGGTGTCGACCACGCTCTTCTGCGTGCCATCGCGGCGGATCGCGGTGTACACGTTCTCGGCAGCCTTGTTCATGGCGCGGAAGGCGGACAGCGGATACAGCACCAGGCCCACGTCGGCGGACTTCAGCTCTTCCACGGTGAACAGCGGGGTCGAGCCGAACTCGGTGATATTGGCCAATACCGGCACCTTCACGGCCGCTGCAAACTGCTTGTACATATCGAGCGAAATCATCGCCTCAGGGAAGATCATGTCGGCGCCAGCTTCCACACACGCGACAGCACGGTCGATAGCCGCATCCAGGCCTTCCACGGCCAGCGCATCGGTGCGGGCCATGATCACGAAGTTTTCATCGGTACGCGCGTCGACGGCAGCCTTGATGCGGTCGATCATCTCGCCCTTGGACACGATTTCCTTGCCAGGACGGTGGCCGCAACGCTTGGCGCCAACCTGGTCTTCGATGTGCATTGCAGCCGCGCCGAACTTGATCATCGACTTCACGGTACGCGCCACGTTGAAAGCGGATGCGCCAAAGCCGGTATCGACATCCACCAGCAGTGGCAGGTCGCACACGTCCGTGATGCGGCGCACGTCGGTCAGCACGTCGTCCAGGTTGGAGATGCCCAGGTCCGGCAGGCCCAGGGAGCCGGCAGCCACACCGCCACCCGACAGGTAGATCGCCTTGAAGCCGGCGCGCTTGGCCAGCAGGGCATGGTTGGCGTTGATCGCGCCCACCACCTGCAGCGGAGATTCTTCTTGCACGGCCTTGCGGAAGGCGGCACCTGCGGAATATTGGCTCATAATGTCCTTTCAGATTGAGGAATGTTTTGCCGTCCATAGTGCAAGCGGCGTGCCAGCCACTGCAGTCCAGCAAAATCAAGCACTTGCAACACCGGCGCCAGAGTATAATGTTTCACGTTGAAACACGTGAAACGTTTCAGGTGAAACATGCGACATTCCACTCCCCTGCCCTTCGACCCAGCCGACAAGCCTGTGATCTGGACGGTTTCCGTCTCGCGCCTGTCGGAGCTGTTCCGCGACATCACGCTGGAATACGACGCCCTGGCCGACATCGAACCGATCAACCTCGGTTTCGACGAAGCCGCGCGCCATATCCGCGAACGGCTGGCGACGGAGCGCTGCGATGCGGTGATTGCGGCCGGCTCCAACGCGGCATACCTGAAAGGCCGCCTGTCGATACCAGTGGTGATCGCCAAGGCCAGCGGCTTCGATTTCATGCAGGCGCTGGCCCGCGCGCGCAAGGTCTCCGACCGTATTGGCGTGATCACTTACCAGGACGACATGCCGGCACTGGCGGAATTCGCCGCCACTTTCGGCGTTCCGATCGAGCAGCGCACTTACGCGACTGAAGAAGATGCCCGCGCCCAGATCAATGACCTCAAGGCCTCCGGCATCAGAGCCATTGTCGGCGCCGGCCTGATTACCGACCTGGCCGAAGAAGCCGGCTTGACCGGCATCTTCGTCTACTCCGCCGCCTCGATCCGCCAGGCCTTCGACGATGCATTGGAACTGGCACGCCTTGCGCAGCTCGAAACCAACCGCAGCCGGCGCCACGTGGTGGCCGACACCTTGCGCGCCAAGCACGGGCTGGCCGACCTGCGCGGCGAGTCGGAAGCGATGGAGCGCGTGCGGCAAGCGGTCGTGCTGTACGCGAAGTCGCCCGCCACAGTACTGATCCAGGGCGAAACCGGCTGCGGCAAGGAACTGGTGGCACAAGCCATCCACCGCGAATCGCCGCGCACCCTGGGTGGCGCCAACCGCCCGTTTGTCGCCGTGAACTGCGGCGCCATCGCCGAGTCGCTGCTGGAATCTGAATTGTTCGGACACGAGGAAGGCGCCTTTACCGGCGCGCGGCGCGGCGGCCATGCCGGCCTGTTCGAAGCAGCCAACCGCGGCACCCTGTTCCTCGACGAAATCGGCGAGATGCCGCTTGCTTTGCAGACGCGGCTCCTGCGCGTGCTGGAGGAACGCGAAGTGGTACGGGTCGGCGGCACGCGGCCGATTCCGGTCAGCGTGCGCATCATCAGCGCCACCCATTGCGACCTCGAGGCACGGGTGCGCGAAGGCCGCTTCCGTGCCGACCTGTTCTACCGCCTGGCCGTGCTGCGCCTGTCGCTGCCGCCGCTGCGCGAGCGCCCGACCGACATCCTGCCGCTGGCCGAATGGTCGCTGCGCACCGCGCTGGCCAGCCTCGGCGCGCGCGCCCACCCCAACCTGCCGGCCGAACTGGCCGCCTGTGCACCGCTGCTGCTGCGCTACGAATGGCCGGGCAACGTACGGGAACTACGCAACCTGACCGAACGCCTCGCCCTGTTCCTCGCCGCAGAACCGCTGCAAGCCCTCACCCCTGGCTTCGTCGCGGGCGTAGCCCCCGAATTGAACTCTTTTGCGCACCCTGTGCCGCAACTGGCCGCGCCCCAGGCATCTGCACAGCGCGCAGGTACACAGGAAACTGCCACCGAAGTACTGGCACGCTTTGGCGGGCGCCGCGACGCCGCCGCCGACTATCTTGGCATCAGCCGTACAACACTTTGGCGTCGTTTGCGGGACGAAGGCCACGCTTGACGCTATTGGCCATGAGGTGCCAACGCCACAGGATATTGCATCAATGACAATTTCGCGGTATCTTCTTGGCTTGAATTCAGGGGTCATTTCATGGAATATCGCAGGGAAATTGATGGTCTGCGGGCGGTTGCCGTCCTGCCTGTAATCCTGTTTCACGCAGGGTTTCAGCTGTTTGGCGGCGGCTTTGTCGGCGTCGATGTTTTTTTCGTCATCAGCGGCTACCTGATCACGACGATCCTGATCCATGAGCTGGAAGCCGGCCAGTTCTCCATCCTCAATTTCTACGAGCGGCGTGCGCGCCGCATCCTGCCTGCGCTATTCCTGCTGCTGCTCGTCTGCCTGCCGTTCGCCTGGTTCTGGCTTATCCCGGATGACCTGAAAGGCTTTTCGCAAAGCCTGGTCGCAGTCACCGCTTTCGCGTCGAATATCCTGTTCTGGCAGCAGAGCGATTACTTTGACAGCTCCGCCGAGTTCAAGCCCCTGCTCCACACCTGGAGCCTGGCGGTCGAGGAACAGTTCTACCTGTTGTTCCCATTGTTCCTGATGCTGTTCTGGCGCCGCAACCAGCGCCTGCTGCTGGCCGTGCTGGCCGGCACCGCACTCGCCAGTCTTGGTGCGGCGCAATGGGGCGTGGTCAGGGATCCTGCCGCCACCTTCTTCCTCCTGCCCACACGCGGCTGGGAGCTGGCCATCGGTGCGCTGTGCGCCTATTACATGTCGCGGCCCGGCGCCGGCGAGCATTCACAGCGCACCCGCGAACTGGCCAGCCTGGCCGGACTGGCACTGATCGTCACCAGCGTTTTCACCTTCAGCAAGTACACGCCATTCCCCAGCGTGTACGCGCTGCTGCCTACGGTTGGCGCCGCGCTGATCATCCTGTTCGCCGCCCCATCAACAACGGTCGGCAAGGTCTTGGGCAGCCGGCTCATGGTCGGCGTGGGCCTGGTCAGCTACAGCGCCTACCTGTGGCACCAGCCTATCCTGGCATTCGCACGCCACCGCAGCCTGGATGGGCCAAGCCCGGCGCTGATGAGCGGACTGGTGGTGCTGACCCTGGTGCTGGCCTACCTTAGCTGGCAGTTTGTCGAGAAGCCATTCCGCAACCGCAGCAAGTTTGGCCGCCCCACGATTTTCGCCTTTGCCATCGCAGGCTCGCTGCTGTTTTTCGGCATTGGCATGGCAGGCCACAAGACCAACGGCATGCGAAGTGTCAAGACCACGCCGCAGCAGGAGGAAGTGCTGCGCACAGTCAGTGCAAGCCCAAAGCGGGCTGCCTGCCACACCAAGGGACTCGACTACCGCAAGCCGCAAGACGCATGCGCATTTAATGGTCCCGATGGCGAATGGGTGGTATTCGGCGACAGCCACGCCGTCGAACTGGCGTACGCGCTGGCACTGCAGTTGAATGATCGCCATCAGGGCGTGCGCCAGTTCAGCTACAGTGGCTGTCCGCCGTCCTACCAGCGTGCCGACACAAACCCCGGCTGCAGCAACTGGACGCGCGACGCAGTCGACTTCATCGCCGCCGACCCGCGCATCAAAGAAGTGGTGGTCAGTTACCGCATTCACAGTGCGCTGTTTGGTGAGCATGAAGGCTTGTACCCGCGGCTGCCGGACGAATTCGGCGATGCAAAACGCAGCGCCATCTGGGCTTCGTATAAAACCATCATTAACCGTTTTGTCAGCGCGGGCAAACATGTGACGGTGGTGCTGCAGGCGCCTGAGCTTCCGCGCCAGGTGGACAAGCTGATACGCCAGGCCAACGACCCGCGCACTGTGGACGGAGTCACCACCGACTGGTGGCACCGCCGCAGCGCATACGTGGAGCAGCGGCTGGGCGAACTGCCCGCCGGGGTGCGCATCCTGCGGCCCGAATCGCTGTTTTGCGACGCTGCGCGCTGTTATGCCGTAAAGGATTCCAAGGCCCTGTATTTCGATGACGATCATATGTCGAACTACGGCGCCGGCCTCGTGGCGCAGCAAGTCGTGGCAGCGCAGGCGCGCGCCTGCCACCCCGGCTGTTCGCTAGAATCGGCAGCATGGACGAGCGCACCGAACAAGAGTCGTTGAAAGAACAGATGGGCCGCATCATTGAAGAGGCGCGCATGATACTGCCTGGCATCCAGGCCCTGTTCGGTTTCCAGGCGATTGCGGTCTTCAACGAGCGCTTTGAGAAACTTCCGGTCTACGCCCAGGATTGCCACGCTGCCGCCCTGGCGCTGGTGGTCGTGGCGATCGCACTGGTCATGCTGCCGGCCGCCTACCACCGCCTCGCCGAACCGGGTCAGGTTTCCATGCATGCGATCACCATCTCCTCGCGCGCCATCTGCTACGCCCTCGCACCGCTGGCAGCCGGCCTGGCGCTGGATATCGCCGTAGTGCTCTACATGGTAACCGGCAGCGATATGGGCAGTGCGGCCGGCGGGTTGGCCGCCTTCATGCTGCTGATGGGCACCTGGTTCATTTTCCCCCTGCATGCCCGGCGCCGCCTGCGCCGTTCCTGAGCAACCGCCTGTCACCCGATTCAACCGCTCGCCATATCACCGGAGCGCAAAGCAGCTGCGTACGGTAAGCTTCAAGCCCATGAAAGGAATCAACTACATGGACCGGCAACGCTTCCCCGCCTCGCGCCTCGCCTTGTTCTCCACGATGCAAATAGCAGGCTGGGGAACGTTATTCCTGCTGTTCGCCCTCGGCAACGGCCGCTATACGAATGCCAGGGTACTGCTCTCGTTCATCCTCGTATTTGGAAGCGGCTGGCTGCTGACCAGTACGTGGCATCGCATCTTCAAGTCGTGGCGCTGGAATCGCCACGGCAACGACTGGCGCCTGCCGGCCGTGGCGTTACTGGTACTGGCGCCCTTGCAGACCGCCAGTTCCGAACTCGCCACTTATATCTTCGCGCCGCAGATGGCCGATGCCGGCCGCACGGAACGCATTCCGATGGAACTCGCCTTCTGGAGCGTCGTCATGCTGGGCTGGACCATTTGCTATATGGCAGCCCTTGCGCTGCGGCGCGCCGCACTGCTCGAGGCCGAGGCGCTTCGCCTGGAAGTGTTGGCCAAGGACGCCGAACTGCGCGCCCTGCAATCTCAGGTCAACCCGCACTTCTTCTTCAATAGCCTGAATAGCGTCCGCGCGCTTATGTACGAAAACACCGACAACGCCGCCAACATGGTCGACCAGCTTGCGACCCTGATGCGTTACACGCTCATGTCCACCTTCAGCGATTGCGTACCCTTGCAGCAGGAGCTGGATGCCGTACGCGCCTATCTCGGCATCGAAAAAATTCGCTTCGAGGAGCGCTTGCGCACGCATTTTGACATCGACACGGGCATGGCGCAGGTTACGATCCCGCCGATGACGCTGCAAACCCTGGTAGAAAATGCGGTCAAGTACGGCGTCGAGCGCCGCACAGACGGCAGCGAGATCCGCATCACCGCGCACCAGTCGGGCGGCAATGCAGTGATCGAAGTCTGCAACCAGGGAACGCTGCTCGCCAATACCGGTTCCACCCAGGTTGGCATGGCTAACGCACGCAAGCGCCTGGAACTGGCCAAAGGCGGGCAGTCCAGCCTTGGATTGAGCGAACGCGATGGCTGGGTGCGCGCCACCATCAGCTTCCCCTTGTCGTCATGAGGCCGGGCGCCACTTATCACGCCATTTGACCGCTCACCAATTTTGCGGTTCAGGCCTTGCGGGAATGCCGATAAGCTGTGTTTCACAAGGAGGAAACACAGATGAAAATCGCTCAAATCGCCGTATCGCTTTTGTTGTCCACCGCCGCTTTCACCGCTAACGCCGCAACGGCATTCAAGGCCGAAGTCAAAGGCAGCGGCAATCCTGTCATCCTGATTCCAGGCCTGGCCTCGTCCGGCGATGTGTGGCAGGACACCGCCGCCCGCATCTGCGTCAAACACCAGTGCCATATCCTTACCCTGGCTGGTTTCGCCGGTGTGCCGGCAGTTCCAGGCGAGCACCTGCTGCCGGCCGCCGAACAGCAACTGGCCGATTACATCACCGCCAACAAGCTGGTCAAGCCAACGATCATCGGGCATAGCCTTGGCGGCTTCCTGGGCATGAAGCTGGCCAGCGACTTCCCGGACAAAGTCGGCCGCCTGGTCATTATCGACAGCCTGCCGGCGCTTGGCGCCACCCGCAACCCTGCCGCCACCAGGGAGCAACTGGAAGCCGTTGCCGTGCAAATGCGCGACGGCATGCGTAGCCAGGACGATGCCGGTTTCAGTGCCATGCAGGCACGCAGCGCGGCCAGCCTGGTGACCTCGCCTGAACACGCGCAACGCATTGCCAACTGGGGCAAGCAGTCCGACCGCGCCACGGTCACCGATGCAATGTACGACATAATGTCCAGCGACCTGCGCGAAGACCTAGGCCGCATCAGGGCGCCGACGCTGGTACTTGGAACCTGGATCGCCTACAAAGCCTACGCGCCGAAGGAAGCCATCGAAGCACTGTTCAAGTCCCAGTACGCCAGGCTGCCCGGCGTGAAAGTGGAACTGGCCGAAACTGCCCGTCATTTTGTAATGTACGATGACCCGGAATGGATGTATGCTCGCATCGACCAATTCCTCCAATAACCGCTCACTATGACAGAAACCCGGCGCCCGCTGTTCGCAAGGCTTAACTGGTACTGGATCGTGCAAGGCCTTAGCTGGACATTGATCTTCCTGCTGGTCTTGCTGGTCTACAGCCGTTTTCTTGGCTCCCCGGGTGTGCTGGCTACCTGTGCGTGGACCGGCGTCAGTGGAGCGCTGCTGTCGGACATGTGGCACCGCGTGATCAAGGCGCGCCGCTGGAATACAGGCGTACTCAAATGGCGCATGTTCATCGGCCCGCTGCTCCTGCTTGGCCCGCTGCAATCCCTGAGCGTCGTAGGTGCGATTTATGTCTTGCAAGGGTACTTCGACAGCAGCTTCACCTGGGTGCCCGCATCATTCGCCCTCTGGAGCTGCGTCTTCCTCGGTTGGCAGCTTTCATACATGGTGGCGCTGGCTATCCGCCGCGCAAACCAGTTCGAAGCGACTGCCCTGCGTATGGAAGTTCAGGCCAAGGATTCGGAATTGCGTGCGCTGCAGGCCCAGGTCAATCCGCATTTCTTCTTCAATAGTCTGAACAGCATCCGCGCGCTCGTATATGAGGAACCCGATTCGGCCGCGCAAATGATCGACCAGTTGGCAAGCCTGATGCGCTACGCCTTGCAAACCGGCCAGATGCACAAGGTGCCTTTGCAAAGGGAACTGGAAGCGGTCGAAGCCTACCTGGCCATTGAAAAAATCCGCTTCGAAGAACGGCTGCGCGCCAGCATCACCGTCGAACCTGGTCTGGAAGAAGTCATGGTGCCGCCCATGTCGCTGCAAACGCTGGTGGAAAACGCCGTCAAATATGGCGTGGAGATGAGCACTACCGGCAGCGATATCCTGATCACGGCCCGCCGCGCCGGCGACAACGCCCTGATCGAAATCGCCAATGCTGGCGCGATCCGCGCCTTCGGCAACTCCACCAAAGTTGGCCTTAGCAACACCCGCAAGCGGCTGGCCTTGTCGCTGGGAGAACAAGCCAGCCTGCAACTGAGCGAAAACAGTGGCTGGGTACGCGCTACCTTGCAATTTCCGATGGCCGCATGATGCGCATCCTGATCGTTGACGACGAACGCCTGGCGCGTGCCGAACTGCGGCGCATGCTGGGCAAACACCCGGGCGTCACCATCGTCGGCGAAGCCGCCAATGCCGCCGAAGCAGCGCTGCAGGTCGCAGCGCTGGAGCCCGATTTGCTGCTGCTCGACGTGCAGATGCCCGGCGGCAGCGGCTTCGACCTGCTGGCCGCATTAGACGACGCCCCCGAGGTAATATTCACGACCGCCTTCGACCAGTACGCGCTGCAAGCCTTCGAAGCCAGTGCGCTCGACTACCTGATGAAGCCCATCGAGCCGCAGCGCCTGGCCGCAGCTTTGGAACGTGCCGCCGCGCGGCTCGGCATCACGCCTGCGCCCAGCGCCGCTCCGCGCAAACTGTTCATCCGCGATGGTGAACGCTGCTGGTTTGTTCGGCTGGAAGACATCCGCCTTTTCGAGTCCGAAGGTAATTACACCCGGCTTTACTTCGAAGGCGCCACGCCCTTGCTGGCGCGCTCCCTGCTCCAGCTGGAACAGCGCCTCGACCCGCAGCAGTTCTTCCGCGCCAACCGGCGCCACATCGTCAACCTGGCCGCAGTGCGCAGCATCGAAAACGGAGATGGCGGCGCCATGTCCCTGCGCATCGGCGACATGAGCGTGGAAGTCTCGCGCCGCCGCGTGTCAGCCCTCAAGCAGCTCCAGGAATTCTGAGCACATAAAAAAACCCGCTCAGCGAGCGGGTTTTCGAGTTGCATTGCTGCGCAGCGCTCAAGCCTTGCGACGGCGGCCGAAAGCCAGCGCGATCGCCCCGACACCCAACAGCGGCAGCGTACCCGGCAGGGCACTTCCGCAGGACTGGCAGCCGCGCTGTACTCTGCGACGCCGCCCCGCACATTGAAGTCATAGCGGCCACGACCTGGAAGCCGGCGCGGGATTGCGACGAACTGGCCTGGTACCACTGGATCGAGCCGTAGTTATAGTAGAAGTCAAAGTTGTTGACACGGAATATTCTTTCAATAATGGAAACCTCAATTACATCAACTCAATTGAATAAAAGCCAACAATAGACACAAAAAAAAACCCGCTCGTTCCTGAGCGGGTTTCTCGTAGCGGCGAACCGCTTATTCGACTTCGACGGTTTCCGGTGGCGGCGTTGGCGCAGCATCCGGTTCCGGGAACTCCAGCTTGATCGCATCCGCCTCGTCCAGGTCGACGATCACGCGGCCGCCGGATACCAGGCGGCCAAACAGCAGCTCGTCGGCCAGCGCCTTGCGGATCATGTCCTGGATCAGGCGCGACATCGGGCGCGCACCCATCAGAGGATCGAAGCCCTTCTTCGCCAGGAACTTGCGCAGCTTTTCGCTGAAGATCGCTTCCACCTTCTTCTCGTGCAGCTGCTCTTCCAGCTGCATCAGGAACTTGTCCACCACACGCAGGATGATTTCCTCGTCCAGTGCGCGGAAGCTGATGGTCGCATCCAGGCGGTTGCGGAACTCCGGCGTGAACATGCGCTTGATGTCCGCCATCTCGTCGCCCGCTTCCTTGCTGTCGGTGAAGCCGATCGAACGCTTCTGCAGGCTTTCCGCGCCCGCATTGGTGGTCATGATGATGATCACGTTGCGGAAGTCGGCTTTGCGGCCATTGTTGTCGGTCAGCGTGCCGTGGTCCATCACCTGCAGCAGGATATTGAAGATATCCGGATGCGCCTTCTCGATCTCGTCCAGCAGCAGCACCGCGTGCGGCTTCTTGGTGATCGCCTCGGTCAGCAGGCCGCCCTGGTCGTAACCTACGTAGCCAGGAGGCGCACCGATCAGGCGGCTCACCGCATGGCGCTCCATGTATTCCGACATGTCGAAGCGGATCAGCTCAATGCCCAGGATGAAAGCGAGCTGCTTGGCCACTTCGGTCTTGCCGACGCCGGTCGGACCGGAGAACAGGAAGGAACCGATAGGCTTGTCCTGCTTGCCCAGGCCAGCGCGCGACATCTTGATCGCCGAAGCCAGCGCTTCGATTGCCGGATCCTGGCCAAACACCACATTGCGCAGGTCGCGGTCGATGGTCTGCAGCTTGCTGCGGTCGTCCTGGTTGACGGTCTGCGGCGGGATGCGCGCGATCTTGGAGATGATTTCCTCGATCTCGGTCTTGCCGATGGTTTTCTTCTGCTTCGACTTCGGCAGGATGCGCTGCGCAGCGCCCGCCTCGTCGATCACGTCGATCGCCTTGTCCGGCAAGTGGCGGTCGTTGATGAAGCGCGCTGCCAGTTCGGCCGCAGTCGACAGCGCCGACGACGAGTACTTTACGCCATGGTGTTCCTCGAAACGCGACTTCAGGCCACGCAGGATCTGCACGGTCTGCTCCACGGTCGGCTCGTTCACGTCGACCTTCTGGAAGCGGCGGCTCAGCGCATGGTCTTTTTCGAACACGCCGCGGAATTCCGTGAAGGTGGTCGCGCCGATGCACTTCAGCTGGCCGTTGGCCAGGGCCGGTTTCAGCAGGTTGGAAGCGTCCAGCGTGCCGCCCGACGCCGAACCGGCGCCGATGATGGTGTGGATCTCGTCGATGAACAGGATGCCGTTCGGGTTGTCCTTCAGCTGCTTGAGCACTGCCTTCAGGCGCTGCTCGAAGTCGCCGCGGTACTTGGTGCCGGCCAGCAGCGCGCCCATGTCCAGCGAGTACACGACCGCATTGGTCAGCACTTCCGGCACGTCGCCCTGGGTGATGCGGTAAGCCAGGCCTTCCGCGATGGCGGTCTTGCCCACGCCGGCTTCGCCCACCAGCAGCGGGTTGTTCTTGCGGCGGCGGCACAGTACCTGGATCACGCGGTCCACTTCGTCTTCGCGGCCGATCAGCGGATCGATCTTGCCTTCGGCAGCCGACTTGTTCAGGTTCTGGGTGAACTGGTCCAGCGGCGATTCCTTGGCCTGGCCTTCCGGCACGGTGCCCTCTTCGACGCCCTCGGATGCCTTGCCGGAATCCATTTGCTGGTCCTTGCGCACGCCATGCGAGATGAAGTTGACCACGTCCAGGCGGGTTACGCCCTGCTGGTGCAGGTAGTAAACAGCGTGCGAGTCTTTTTCACCGAAGATGGCCACCAGCACGTTGGCGCCGGTCACTTCCTTCTTGCCGTTGGAAGCCGACTGCACGTGCATGATCGCGCGCTGGATCACGCGCTGGAAGCCCAGGGTTGGCTGGGTATCCACTTCGCCGGTGCCCGGCACCGTCGGCGTGTTATCGCCGATGAAGTTCGTCAGCGTTTTGCGCAGGTCCTCAATATTCACTGCGCAGGCGCGCAGCACCTCGGCTGCCGATGGATTGTCGAGCAGCGCCAGCAGCAAGTGCTCCACGGTGATGAACTCGTGTCGCGCCTGCCGCGCTTCGACAAACGCCATATGCAAACTTACTTCCAATTCCTGCGCAATCATACTTCCTCCATCACACATTGCAGGGGATGTCCCGCCTTGCGTGCATGCGTTAAAACAAACTCCACTTTGGTTGAAGCTATATCTTTAGAGAAAACGCCGCACACGCCTTTGCCGTAGCGATGGACACTCAGCATAATTTGTGTGGCCGTTTCCCGGTCCTTATTGAAATACTCCTGGATGATGGCGACCACAAACTCCATCGGAGTGTAGTCGTCGTTCAGCAGCGCCACCTGGTACATAGGTGGCGGCTTTATCGCCTGCCGTTCCAGGACGGTTTCGGTGTCATGCTTGGTTGCCATACGCTTATATTCTAATGCTTTCAGACTAGTTGCAACGCCCATTTAAGAGGGGCATTTCCACCAGTACTCATCTTACGCGTTTTCGCCGATTGCCGCAGATGGCGGTCAGCTTGGTCAAAATCAAGGGCTCGAAAAAAAGCTGTTGCAAAAAGCTCACCATGTGCTAGTGAAAGCGCTTGACATTAAAAATTGTTCCGCCAACAATGCGATATCGACTTTGTGCAGATCTGTACATGTTGGTA
>Ga0209050_1000757_pt1 | contig 46490 bp, 75 predicted proteins | sample Araplavi_mTSA_r2_FD_184276 | JGI IMG/M metagenome (GOLD analysis project Ga0209050, IMG submission 184276) | Arabidopsis root microbial communities from North Carolina, USA - plate scrape MF_Cvi_mTSA_r2 (SPAdes) (version 2) | ecosystem: Host-associated > Plants > Roots > Endosphere | place: USA... | reverse complement strand
AGTCTGGTGCAGCAGGCGGAAGCCTCGCCGCAGCGTCCGGCTGTTCAGCAGGACGTCCGCGCACAGGGCGCGTCGCTCATCGTCAGCGAATCCTTCGACCGCGCCTGGCGCCGTGTCGGCGTGGCGCTCGATGGCGGCGGCTTCGCCGTCGAAGACCGCGACCGTTCGGCTGGCGACTACTTCGTTCGCTATGTCGACACGGACACCGGCGAAAAGATCGAACAGCCCGGCTTCTTCAGCCGCATGTTCTCCGGCGACAAGAAGGCGCAGGCGCCCCAGTACCGCATCCACCTGGTGGGCAACGGCGAACAGACCACCGTCTCGGTACTGGACGCCAACGGTTCGCCTGACAACAGCCCGACGGCGCAGCGCCTGCTGAGCGTCCTGAAGGACAAGATGTAATTGAAACCACCTTGCCGCGCACGCTCAGCGTGCCGCGGCAAGGCACAAAAAAACCCTGGCATGACATGCCAGGGTTTTTTTTGCGTCTTTCAGTGCGGGGGTTCGTGCCTGAAGATTTACGACGCGGGGGTGGTCGAGCCGCCCGGGGTGGTGGAACCGGTGCCGGGGGTCGTGCCAGGGGTCGGCGCGGGCGATGCCGGCGGTGTGCCACCAGGAGCGGGCGTGGTCGCGCCGGGAGTGGGGTTAGCCGCCGGTGCCGGGGCATCTTCCTTCTTGTTGCAAGCGCTGAGCGCAACGGCCAGCACCGAGGCAATAATCAAGGTTTTGCTCATCATTATTTGAACTCCTGTAGATGACGACTCTTGAAACCCCGTTAGGGGAAACCAGAATTCAGGCTACAGGAAGGTTCATGCCGATCGCGTGTGAAAGTTAAAGCGGTGGCATCCCAAAAGCAACAAACCTTTCAGCTTGGTGTTATGTCTTTCTTGATGTGACCCGGCTTACAGACCTGATTTCTTTCTGTGCGACACGGATACTTTCAGGTTTCCAGATACTACTCGGGGCGGTAATGAATCCAACCCGAGTCCAGCCAATCCGCCAGGCAGGCGCGCGCATCCTCTGACAGACGGGCGCAAGCGGGATGCGCACAATCCAGGCTACGCGCATCGGCCAAGAGGCGCAACGCCACGTCGGCGGGCGTCATGGCCGTTTCCCCGTTGATGAAAAGCTGCTTGCCGCGATACAGCATGCGGCTGCGGCGATCCAACACCAGGCGGCCGGACGCGGGCCAATCTTCTTCCAGATCGACATCCAACCCCTCGGGCGCATCGAACACGCTGAGGTTGCTGGGCTCGGTCAGCCAGCAGCCCAGGAAGCGCGAGGCCAGGGCATCGTCAAAACGCAGCTTCTCGACCGTTTCCAGCGTGGCGGCCACCAGCCCGTCCGGCAGCGCCGCGGGCGTGTCCACCGCCGGCTGGGCCGGGTCGCGGTAGACCGCCGACAGCTTCGGGCCGGGCAGGGCGGGTTCACCGTACGGACCGCCCAGAAGGCCCACGCGGGCCATCACCTGGTCCGCAGCGGCTTCCAGGAGCCCGCGCGCCAGTGTCGCCTGCGTCGGCGCCCGGAAACCGATGGAGATCGTCATGCAGCCGTCGCCCATGGCAATGCCGTCATGCGCGGCCTGCGGCGGCAGGTACAGCATGTCGCCCGGCGCCAGTACTGCCTTTTCCTCGGGCTGGAAGTTGCTCAGGATCTTGAGCGGCAGACCCGGCTCCAGCGACAGGTCCTTCTGGCGGCCGTAGCTCCATTCGCGCTCGCCCGCGGCCTGCAGCAGGAACACGTCGTAGCTGTCGAAATGCGGACCGACGCCGCCGCCGTGGCTGGCGACGCTGATCATCACATCGTCCAGGCGCGCGTCCGGAATGAAGCGGAATAAGGCCATCAGTTCGGCCGCGGCATCGCTATGCAGGTCCACGCTCTGCACCAGCAGCGTCCAGTCACCCTCGTTATCCTTGGGCAGGCGCGCGAAGGGGCCGTTTTCCATCTGCCATTCACCGTTCTCGCGCCAGATCAGACGCGATTCCACGTCGTCGCGGCGCGCGAGCTTCTTGATGGCCGCGATGGTGACGGGCGGCTTGAAAGCCGGAATGGCCTGGCGGATCAGCAACGGCTTCTTCTGCCAGTAACGGCGCATGAAGTCGTTGGGGCTTTGATTGCCCAGGAGCGGCAGCGGTTGGTCGAGGTTCATTGGAGGTGCTTCTTCAAGCGGTAAAGGGCATCCAGCGCTTCGCGCGGGGTGAGGCTGTCGGGGTCAATGCCGGAAAGTTCCTCGCGCAGCGAGTCCAGCGCTTCGATGGCGTCCGAACGTTCGGCTTCGGCGTACGCCTGCGCGTCGGCCTCGGCGGCGGCCGAGAACAGGCCGAGCTGCGGCGTCGGGGCGCCTTGCGCTTCCAGGCGTTCAAGTTCGCGTGTCGCCTGGCGGATGACCGCGGCGGGCACGCCCGCGCGCTGCGCCACCTGAATCCCATAGCTGCGGCTGGCCGGACCTTCGCGCACTTCGTGCAGGAACACGATGCCGCTTGCCGATTCCGCGGCGGCCAGGTGCACGTTGGCGGCCGTGGCCTGCTCGGCGGGCAGACGCGTCAATTCAAAGTAGTGCGTGGCAAACAGCGTCAGCGCGCGGTTGTGCGACAAGAGGCGGCAGGCGATAGCCCACGCAAGCGCCAGGCCGTCATAGGTAGACGTGCCGCGCCCGATCTCGTCCATCAGCACCAGACTGTTGGGCGTGCTGGCCGACAGGATGGCCGCGGCCTCCGTCATCTCCATCATGAAGGTCGAGCGTCCGCCCGCCAGATCGTCGGCCGCGCCGATGCGCGTGAAGATGCGATCGATCTTGCCGATCCGGGCGCGCGACGCAGGCACGAAGCTGCCGATGCGCGCCAGCAGCACAATCAGCGCCACCTGCCGCATGTACGTCGACTTACCGCCCATGTTCGGGCCGGTGATCAACAGCATGCGCCGCGCCGGATCCAGGCGGCAGCCGTTCGGCGTAAAGCGTTCGATGGCGCGCTCCACCACCGGGTGGCGGCCGGCGTCGATGTCGATGTCGGCCTGCTCGGACAGCTCGGGCGCGATCCAGTCGTGACGCTGCGCGTGCTCGGCCAGGGCGGCCAGCGTGTCCAGTTCGGCCAGCGCTGCGGCGCAGTCGGACAACGGGCGCACGTGTTCGGCCAGCACGTCGAGCAACTGCTCGAACAGCCATTTTTCGCGCGCCAGCGAGCGGTCTTGCGCCGACAGCACCTTGTCTTCCCAGGTCTTGAGCTCGGGGGTGATATAGCGTTCGGCGTTCTTGAGCGTCTGGCGGCGGCGGTAGTCTTCTGGCACCTTGGCCGTCTGGCCCTTGGTGACCTCGATATAGAAGCCATGCACGCGGTTGAACTCCACGCGCAGATTGCTGATGCCCGTGCGCTCGCGCTCGCGGGCTTCGAGCTGGACCAGGAAGTCCCCGCCATCGGCGGCCAGACCGCGCAATTCGTCCAGTTCCGCATCAAAGCCAGCCGCCAGCACGCCGCCGTCGCGGATGGCCACGGCCGGCTCGGGGGCAATCGCCCGCACCAGCAGCGCGGCCAGCGCGGGATCCACCGACAGGTGGGAGATCAGTTCGCCGATGCGCGGCGAGGCCGACATGGGCTCGACCAGATCGGCCAGCGCCGGCAGGGCCTGCAGCGCATCGCGCAGGCTGGCCAGTTCGCGCGGACGCACGGACCGCAGCGCCAGTCGCGCCGCGATGCGCTCGATATCGGGAAAGGCGTTCAAGGAGGCGCGCAGGGCTTCCAGCAGTCCCGCCGAACCGAACGTCTGCTCGACGTCCATACGGCCGGCCAGCAGCGCAGAAATGGCCTGCTGCCGCGCCAGCGCCTGCTCATTCTCGCGCAAGGGGTGATGCAGCCAGCGGCGCAGGAGACGGCTACCCATCGGCGTGCGGCAACCGTCCAGCAGCGAGAACAGCGTGGGCGAGTCTTCGCCCGACAGCGTCTGGGTCAGCTCCAGGTTGCGGCGCGTGACCGGGTCCAGCAACACGAACTGCCCGGGCCGCTCGGCGGACAGGCTCTGCACGTGCGCCAGCGCCTGCGACTGCGTGCGCGCTGCATAACGCAGCAGGGCGCCCGCCGCGCAGATGCCGGCTGGCATGTCTTCAATATCAAAGCCCGCCAACGTGTCGGTCTTGAAATGCGCCAGCAGGTGCGCGCGCGCGCCGTCGCTTTCAAAGTGCCAGTCCGGCACCCGGGAGCGCGCGCCTTCGAACGGAAAGTCGAATTCGGCGCTGTCGGCGCAAATAATTTCCGCCGGCGCGATCCGGTGCAATTCGGATTCCAGCTGGGCAGGTGCGCATTCGGTCACGCGGAACTCGCCGCTGGCCAGATTCAGCCAGGCCAGTCCCGCTCGCGGGGCACGCGCGCTGCCGCTGACGAAAATGGACGCCAGCGCGCGGTCCGCCTTGGCGGGCAGGAGCGCGTCGTCCGTTAACGTGCCAGGCGTCACAATGCGCACGATACGGCGCTCGACCGGGCCCTTCGAGGCGGCGGGATCGCCGATCTGTTCGCAGATGGCGATGGACTCGCCCATCGCGACGAGCCGCGCCAGGTATTGCTCCATGGCATGCACGGGCAGCCCGGCCATGGGAATGGGCACGCCGTTGGACGAGCCCCGCTTGGTCAACGTGAGGTTAAGCAACCGCGCGCCGCGCTCGGCGTCTTCGTAGAACATTTCATAGAAGTCGCCCATGCGATAGAACAGCAGCAACGGCCCGGCCTCGGCTTTGAGGCGCAGGTACTGTTGCATCATGGGAGTATGTTGTGAATCAATGACTTGCGACATGCTTATATTAGACAGTCTAAAACTCAGGCGGTTTTCTTTGCTTGGCGGCTGAACGTGGGGCCATCAACTACAGGCACTTCACGCAGCCGGATGTATCGATCAGTCATGGCGGCGGTCGTATGGCCAGCCAGCAATTGCGCATCCTTGCCCTGGCGCTTTGCGTCCGTCAGGGATTTGGCGCGCAGGTCATGGATGTGGGCGTCTTCAACACCGGCAGCCTCCACCGCTTCCTTCCATCGGTCCCTGGTGGCGCCATAGGAAGGGGCTCCCTTAGTGTGGGACCGGGTGCGAAATAGGGTGGGACCCAGCACGTTACCATTCAGAGCGTTTGCCCGAGCAATCGCGTCCCGTAGCTCTGGCGTCCAGCGGACCAGCAGTTTCGCGCCAGTCTTCTGCTGGTCGAACGCTATGCCCTCATCGCTGATGTCCGCTCGTTTGATAGCGATCACATCACCGACGCGCTGCCCGGTAAGGTACAGCAAATCCATGATGACCTGCATCCGCGGGTTTGCTTTCGCGTAAATGGCGGCGTATTCGTCGTCCGTGATGTAGCGCTGGCGCTTTCCCTCGGCATGACGGCGGATCCCGACGCAAGGATTGCTGTCGACCAGTTGCCATTCAACTGCATAGCTGAAAACCGTCTTCAGGAACGACAGCACGCGGTTCGCCATATTTGGCGTGTCGGACATGTCCATCTTGAGCGCGGCAACGTGCTTCGGCCGGATCTGGTCCGGAGCGAACTCAGCGAACGTCTCTTTGATCCGCGCAGCAGCGATCTTGTACTGATCGATGGTGTTTTTCGATAGCTTGGGAGACATGTGCGTCAGGACCTTTTCCACAAGCTCCGGCATGCCTCCACGCGGGTTATCGAACCGACGTGCATACTCGGCCAAAGCGGCAGGCAGATCCGCCGCCAGGCGAGTCCACTTACCGGCTTTGACGTAGTAGTAAGCGCCGTGCTTTTCATAGACGCAGGGCGGCAAATGCTTGTCAGATTTGCGCGGACGGCCCATTTCTCAGCCTCATTTGCGGTTCCCGAGACGGGATTGTATCGGGGTGGCCCTTGTCCACGTATCGACGGTAGACCAGTAGAGAGCCATCGGGCCTGACCTGATAGCGGATCCCCAAGGCTTTGAGGACCTTCATCTGGGCCGGTCGGCGCTGGCGAGCGGTGATCTCGCCGATTTCCTTCTCGGTAAGTGTCAGCATATCGCCTCCAAAACAAAGCCCTGCATCAAGCAGGGCGTTTTACCAGTCGGTAGCCAAGCTTCTCCGCCGCTTCCTTGAGCATGCGAAGGGCCATTACGTCGGATTCCTCGCCACGCTGCCAAGCTCCAGACGCCAGGGGCACGAATTGGTAGCTATTGAAGATGCCAAGGTCCAGGCAGTCGGCATGGTGGCACTGGATGATCCGCCCGTAGGAAAGATCAACTTCCCGCGGATGGATGGGAGTGCCCATCGCGAAGTTCATCTTCCTGGAAATCTTCATCCCAAGGTCCGGGTCGTTGGTCCACTGTCCAGCCTGATCGTTGTAGAGCATCACAACGGTGCGGTATCCCATCTGCTTTCTCCAAAACAAAGCCCGCGCTAGGCGGGCATCCATTGTTGCTGCGTCGTTTTGAGCATCTGCTCAATTGCATCATTCATCCGGTACTTCTTCTCCGTACTTGCTGGCGACGTAGGCGCGCATGGCGGCGACCAGGGGCGTGGGCCCGAGCCAACCGCGCCGGGCGGTTTGCATCTGCTCGACCACTCCGACCCAGTGCAGTAGGTTGCCCTCGTCAACTTGGGCATAAGCACTGATTCGCTCGGCCTGGATGATCGGGCCCCCGTGCTGCCAGTCGACCGACGGCCAGAAATGAAGGCCCGCGTGACCTAGATTGAGTTCCTGCCTGAGCTTGATAGAGTCAAGGAAGTTCTCGGTGATCCAACCGAAAATCATGTCTTCAGAACGGTCATAGAGCGTCCAGCAGTCGGAGCGGTAGGGGCGTAGCTCGATGTCCTTCCAATGCCCCCCGTTTAGGATGTTGGCTTGCGCTACCCAGTAGTCCAGTTTGATGCCTTCCAGTTCAGATACCTTCACACTACCTCCTTGTCCAATTCCTCGGCCCGCACAGTCACCCGCTCAACCGCAATCTGATTGCCGCTGGTGAACTTCTCCCGCAGCAGCATCCCATCCCTCGCCAGCGCCACCAGCTCGTCGCGCTCTCCAATACTGAGCGTCACCGCAGAGCCATAGGGCTTGCAGTGCGCCTCGCGGGTGGCTATCTGCTCTAGTTCGTCGCGTGTCATGTCTGGTCCTTCGATGCAGCGATCAGGGCGCGTCCCAAAGCCTCAGCGACTTCGTTGGAAAACGTGAGGTCGATACTTCCAAACCAGTCCTTGGAAACCTGGTCGTGGGTAGTGCTGATGTGGATCCCGTAGCCATCCGGGCCGGGGATTACGCGGATAGCCTGTGGGCCACCTTCAACATATACGTGCCGGTGGATCTCTGTTACCGGGTTCTTGTCCATAATTGCTCCATTAATCGATCAAAGACGCAGGCTATGCGCTATATATGAGTCAAGCGCCTCCGTCCTTGTGGTTGAGGTGGGACTGGGCACCGTCACCAAGGGGGAATAGTTGATGTTGCCGCTGAGCGTCCTCGATGCGACGACATGCGATGTCGAAGTACCGCTCGTCCAGCTCACACCCTACAAAAGGTCGGCCAGCCTCAACGCATGCGACCCCGGTGCTCCCACTACCCATGAAGGGATCTGCGATCAACCCTTCGGGCAGCTTCCGAAGTAGCCGCTGCAGAAGCGCGACAGGCTTTTCGTTCGGGTGACTGCGACCATTCTTCGCCATGCTTTGGACGGGCGGGCACATAAGTACGGCGCCTTCGTCCCTGGATCCGACGAAGCCCTTTCCGAGGACGTAAATCTCTTCGGTGCTAGGCTTCCATGGAATGTCCAGTGCACCCATGCCCAGGGCAGGGCCCTTGTCCCATATGAGAACGGCGCGCGTACCGTGGGGACGTGGGGCTTTCCAGCTTCCGAAAACGAGCATGGGTTTTCCTTGGAGTCTGGCCAGGACGTAATCGCGCATGGCAGGCGAGCTATCTCCCTTAATGCCTTCTTCGCTCCATAGCGCATCCGTTGCGAACCCGCTGCGGTAACTGATTCCGAAAGGCGGATCAGTGAGCACGCCGGCCGCTTCCTGCAAGGCAGCCAAGTGATCGGTGCAGTCTCCGCAGTAAAGCGTCGCGGTACCAATCTGCTCAACCCGCATCGCTGCCTCCGTTCTTCTGCGCGCCCGGTTGCGCGGACAGGGCGGCGTCCAGTTGCTCGCGAATCGTCAGATCGTTCTGCAACGCGTAGAACCGCCAGCCATCCCACTGATACCGCTTTTCCTTGGCTTGTTCGCGCAGGCTTTCCAGATAGTCCAGCCTCGCCGCATCGCGCACCGCCTCGCTGGCCTGGGGCGCGGCATAGAAGTCAGCGGGGAAATAATCGGGCTTGCGATGCCAGAGAATTTCCCCGTGCTGGTTCAGCAGCGTTCCAACTGGCTTATGCGCCTCCCCGGCTACAGGGGCACGCACTTCGGTTCTCAAGTGATCGCGGATCATGTGGGCCACATCCATATCCGCGCAGCTATCGCTATACCCGCATCGTGGGCACACCGAATCTGAGTTCTCCAAGTCTTGTAGAACGCTCTGGAGCATGGCTCGGTCAGTAGTCGTGGCTACAGGGGCGCGCAGCTTGGAAAGCAGGGCGCGCAGGTTTGCTTTTTCGCGTTCAGCCGTTTCCAGGCCACTGCCGTTGTCGAATGGTCCACCAAGAAAAGCCCATGCTGAGGCGAATACCTGGGCTTGCTCCATAATGGCGTCGATTTCTTGGTCTGCCGTCAGACGGGCTTCCTGCGCCGGGGCGGGGGTGTTGGTGGTCATGCTGCCTCCGAATTGGCGCGGAATTCGTCGATGTCCGCTTGCGTGACAGTGAAGCGCTGGACCTGCGTTACCTTGTAGAAGGCCGGCATAACGTTGGCGTCGAGCCAGGTTTCGATCATCGACTTGAGTTCGCCGCGCTTGGCGTCCGGCAGGTCGTGGCTGCCGAGGTAGCTTTCGGCGTGTTCGCCGTTGCCGTCGAACGCCAGCGCTTGCATACGGTCGATCATGTCTTCGAAGTCGAAAAAGCTAGACGGTTTCGGGGTCACGGACACGCCCAGGTAGTAGGCGCGACCAGGCTCCAGTTCGCCCTGGCCGTCGAGATCGTCGAGGGCATCGCCCGCTTCACCGGTAGTGAAATCTTCGTTGTTCAGGCTGTAGCAGTCGAATTTCGTTTCGCTCATGTCTTTCCCTTGATGGTGGCGGCCAGCTCTTTTCCGAGCTTGGTAATCCAACGGCGCGCGCTGGCGCGGGCTTTCTTGGCTGCCTTGCGTTGCTGAATGAGCTGGTGGGCCAGCAAGGCGTGCTGGCAGTTGGCCGCCAGGTAAGCGTCAACGTCGCCATCGTGATGGGCGTGGTGACGGTCTCCGTCGTCGTCATGGTCGAGCGCGTAAGCGCGCTCCAGCCAATTGATGGACTGGTGGCGATAGGAAATGACGCCATCCGTCGGATCCTGCGCCACAAGGGAGGCCTCTATCGCCTTCCCGATTTCTTCGGATAGTCGATTCACTTCCTGGACGGCCAAGTTCAGGGAGAGGATGGCTTGCTGATACTTGTCCATCACCCCTCCTGCTGCTGAGAGGCCGAAAGGGCGGCGAGCTTGGCCTCAAAGACCGCCGCAGCATCGGCATACACGTCCGCCAGCCAGCGCATTGGTGCCCCCATGTAGTCCTGCTGGTAGGCGGTGCGGGCGCGATTTTCTTTGTCACGCATATGCGTTGCGCTGAAACGCAGGTTGTCCACCACCATACGGTGGCGCATGGTGCACGTCATCCATTCTTGCCGCTCGTCCTTCGCATCGTCCTGTGCGCTGGCGGGAGCCGGACGCCGCGACTTCACGTAGGCATCAATGCCCGGGATATCCTCGAATGCGATGGTGAAGCCGCGGCCCTCGCAGCACTCGCAGTCCTCTTTGAACTCTTGCACGTCGCTTTTACGCTCGGCAACCTGGCGCTCGACATAAACGAAGCCGTCGCCGTTGCACTCGTCGCAGGTCAATTCCCAGTCCCGTTCGGGCTGTGCGCTGGCGGGAGGGATGGGAGCAGCGTTCACCATTGCGGCGTAGATGCGGCGGTTGCGAGTGTTCTGGCTCTCAATGCCGCCATCGCGATCGACCGAATCATTCCATGTCGCATCGACCATCTTCGGCGTCGGTTCAACCGGGACAAGCTTCCATTGTTGTGTCATTTGTTCACGCTCCAGGGTAGAAGAAGGACAGGGCGTATCGCCACAGAAGGAAGATGCCGACATAGATAGTTGCGAGGCCAGAGACGACCCCTAACAGCCCCCAGTTAATCAGGGCGCGCTCTATGGCGAGTTCATCCTCGTCCGGCATTTCGTTTGCTTCCATCACATCCCCCTCAGGAGCGCACGCTCCTTGTATCGGTCATATGCGTCATCAAGGTCCACGGACCGCGCCACAATCTCGGCACGGCGCTCCATGTACTGCTTGTCGGTCGTGATGCCGTCAACGCGGTCTGCGTCGGCTTGCTCGAGTTGTTGCGATAGGTCCATATATGGCTCCGTTAGGCGGGTACGTACTTGCGGATGCGCGTCGAAACAGTGGAATAGAGGACTTTCTGTGCCCATCTAGCCGCTTGGCGCGTGTCCCGCACATCGGTGCCGTGCCATTCGCCTCCAGCCCGGAATTCAATGACCCAGATGTAGTTCTTCATTCATTTCTCCAAGGAATAGGGTGGCATCCCCCAGCGGATGCTGCGGGTTCCAGGTGGGTTGTGCTGGGAGCTGCCGGGGATCAGAACGGCGGTGGATCCGCGTCGTCGTAGCCGCCTGACTGGGCGGGGGCTTGGCGTTGTGGTTGCTTCGGTGCGGGGCGATGCGATGGGGTGCGGTCAACTTCGTCGCCCTTACCACCCAGCATCTGCATCTGGTCTGCTACGACCTCCGTCGCATAGCGATCAGCGCCCGTGTCCTTGTCCTGCCATTTCCGGGTCTTCAATCGACCTTCGATGTAGACAGACCGGCCCTTAGCCAAATATTCGCCTGCAATCTCAGCGAGGCGGCTGTACATGACCACCCGGTGCCATTCGGTTTCCTCGCGTTTCTCGCCGCTGGCTTTGTCCTTCCAAGACGATGTGGTCGCCAGGGACAGGTTGCAGATCGCAACTCCATCCGCGCTATATTTCACCTCCGGGTCGCGGCCTAAATTTCCGACCAAAATTACCTTGTTAACAGATGCCATGGCCTATCCTTGGTGTTCTTCGCCAATGCGCTGCATGGCTTCTATGACGTACTTCTGGGCCGCTAAAGCGCGGGCTTCCATCTTGTCTTCCAGTTCGCGGTCCCGGGTGTACTGGACACGGGTTACGCGCAGAACTTCGTCGATGTGGTCCACGTAATGCAGATCAGGGTCCTCGTAGCCCACAAGCTCATCAGGCGTGTTTACGAGGCAGTAGGCAACCTCAGCCTCGTCCACGTCCCACAGCTTCATGTAGCCGCGCATTTGCCATTCGTACTCTTTGCTGGCCCCCATGGCGGCGGTTGCTGGGAAGGTGTGGAGCGACCACGCCGACTTGATGTCGATGATCTTGGAGCCGGTGAAGATGTCGCATTCACCTGTCAGAAAGTCAGTTTCCCGACGCTCCGTGTTCTTGGTGTAGTTGGTGAAGAAGACCGAGTTGTAGAGAGCGATGGACTGATCCTCTACAAGAGTGCCCTTCTCCATGTACTTGGCCGTGGGGCAGTAGGTGTAGCCGTAGACCAACTCCTTAGCCACACCTTCCAAGTACGTCTTGGCCCCCTCGGACAGCACCGCTCCCTTTGTCTTCGGGTCGGTCATGATCGTGCTGAGGGACGAGCAGCGGACCTTAAACAGTGGCTTCACCTAGTGCCTCCTCAAGTTCCTTTTCCTGCTCAGGCGTCAGACTGAAGTTGGCCCGCAGCTTGTCCGTGGTGTAGGAGCCTTCCTTGATCGACTGGATGGCCTTGCTGAACCGCTCAGCATTGATGGCCGGCGGCTTCTTCACCGTCACCTTCGGACGGACCCGCAGGCATTCCACGGTTTCCCCGGCCAGCTTCGTAGTGCTGGCATACAGCGTGATCGGCTTCCCCGCCCAGTCCTCGATGTAAGGCCCGTACAGCTTGGCGATCATCTTGGAATTGGTGACGTTCAGGATCATCGGCTTCTGGCCTACTAGGTGGGCAACCGTGCAATCTTCTTTCTTGCCGCCAGTCCCGGTGACCGTTTCCTGTTGCACCCAGTCAATCGTCACCGTAAGGTCCTGACCTTCTTCCAGCGCGTAGGCTCCGATGTAGTCAGGGTTGATCAGGAGCTTCCAGTGTGTCTTGGACATGTCTATTCCTTTGCGGCGTATCGGGTGCCGCCGTCCTTAGCCCAACGTTCGGCGGATTCTTGGTCGGCCTGTTGGACGCATGCCAGGGCGCCTACGAGGGCGCAGATGATCGAGAAAATGCCCACGGCGGTGTGGGCATCGGCTTGGAGGATTTTGCGGAGTAGGCGGGTCATGTTTTCCCCCTGGCTGTCAACGCATCAACGACCTTCTTACGAAGGTCTTCCGTGGAATCGCTTGCATAGGCGGATTGCAGTTCGACCGCAATGCGGCTGCCATCTTTGAAATCGGCTTGTCGTCCATCCTGATGTGCCGCTCGCAACCCATCGGGGATTTCGGCTAGGTAGAAGCCATCATGGAATAGCGCCAAGATGTTGCCATTCGGCATGCTCATTCTTTCTCCCATTCCGGCCAGAAGCCGCGAACAAAGTTCTTTGTTTGGTAGTCTGCGACGTGGGCAATAGCCAGCGTCAGTTGATCGCGGCATTCAGGTCCGAGGATGCCGGACGCCGCCAGTTCAAGGATCTTCTCGGGCTTGTCCGCATCGCCAGCGATGAAAGCCAGCATCTGCGCGTCCTCGTTCGGGAACTCCTGCTCAAACGCTTCTATGACTGCCCAGCGATGGGTGAACAGATCCGCCTCGATTGCCTTGGCGACTTCTGCGTACTTCTCGTCGTAGATGTGCTGAGGCGGGCCGAAGCTGAATCTTGATCCCATGTCTATCTCCTACCACCCCACTACGCACGCGAGCGGGATAATTAGGGTTGCGTAGTACCAGCGCATGGCCCAGGCGTTTTGCAGCATGTGCTTGAGGTCATCCATCGCTGACCTCCGGGATGATGGCGAGGGCAAACTTCCGATCTATTGCGATGAAGCCGGTAGGCGGTTCCCATAAAGACACACAGCGATTCCACACACCACCGCCAGAGGTCACTTCACGAAGCCACGCTACCGGTTTCTGCGCCGCCAGAGCTTCGCGCACAGCCTGCTCGGCGTAGGCGACCATCTGCGTCTTGCTGTACATCTCTACGAGTTCACCAGGCTCATTTCCTTCGCCCTCGAAGTAGATGCTTTCCGGTGATTTTGGAAGCGGCGGGAGTTTCACAGGGGAGGTCATGGCATTCCTTTGCCGATTTCGGCAGCAGCACGGACGATGGCGCGACGGGTTGCGGTGTAGTCGTCGGCATCCTGCCTCGAGAATCGCTCAAGTGACCGATAGTGGAAGAAGGAGGGGTAGGCCAACAGGTCCAGACCCACCGCTAGCCGCAAAGCGTCTCCGTCGTCGGTGAGCGGGTTCCAGATCAATGGCATATAGCTTCCCGCGCCAGTATGGAAACGCTCTACTCCGTCAAATCCCTTGAGAGGCTTAGCGTCGATCCCAGCCGCCTTCGCCGCCAACTCCAGCAGTTCACGGTCTTCCATACGATCTCCAATCAGGTAAGCCCCCGCTCTCCCCCGGCATACCCTGCACGGGAGAATTAGGGGGAATAGTGGGGGCTTGAGGGGTGAGGGTGCCGGGTGCGAATCCGGCGTTGATGTCCTTGCGTTTGCATCGGGAGCCTATTGCCATGGCGATTTGCGCCAATGACCTGCTATTCCGAACACCTGTAGCCTGGCTTATCGATCCGGACCAAATACCGGAGCTATAGCCCATCGCCTGGGCGTACTGCATACCCTCAAGGGAGGCCAGCGGCGGGGATTCGAACCCCTAAGACTTACGTGAGAGACGGTATGCATCCCGCAACCCACCGCACCTGTATGTCGGCTGACCCTGGTCCAACGAGGCAAACCCCGCTGACCTCTCTTGAGGACCCCGGGTTTCGTCCGGGAGACGGCCGACTGTTGCACGGCGCCAGGGAGATTTGGGAGAGGGTGGCCGGTGCTGTTGATCCGGCTTTTCGGTTTCCCGTAGCTGGTGTTTTTAATGTGGGTCCGCTCCACTGGCCCGCTTTCTGGCGTTGCCGCTCGCCTTTGCTGGAATCACTACGGTTGTTATTTGCGCGTCAGCACTGCGCATTCACCCTCATCAGACGGAACCTAGCCCGAATAAAGCATCGGTTCATTTTGACGTACGCTTTTCGCTTAAACATGGCGGTACAGCGTTGCTAAAGCGCTGTATTACTTCCCAGGTTCCGTCTGATGAGAGTTCAGGGCGTGCGCGGCCCTGAGCGCGTCTTCAAGCTGCCTGCCGGTTGTCCTGCTCGGCCATTTCGCGGTAGATCTGAAATTCGGCGTTGAACGCCATCTCCAGCCGCATCCGCTTGTCCGAGTCCAGAGCAAGCCAGCACGCCGCCAGCTTCTGCATCCCGTTGCCGCCGTACTTCTGCATCGCTGCTACGGCTTGTTGGGTAGTGATCTGCATATCTTCTCCTTTGCCATTCGGGCTGCTAATAGGGAGGGGTTAGACGAACATGGCCAAAGATTGAATGTCTTTGTCCAATCTCACGCCGCAGCGCACAAGCGAGAGAACGTCGTCCTCAGTGGCAACTCGGGCAAGTTCCTCGATGTCAACGTCAAGCCAGATCTCGTCGTGCTCGGCAGAGCAAACCATGTCCCGGCTTCCCTCGCTGGGAACAAGGCGGTCAAGCATGATGAACGCGCACACATCTGGCCGAGAGTGCGCCGGGTTCTCGATCCTCTCAAAGCGGATGTACTCGTCGTCGAACTTTTCAAACACTGCTTCCAGATCGATCATCTCGTTCTCCTTGTTAATCGGTATGAATCCTGAAAGAAGCGGGCAGCGCTTGATAGCTGCTCCCGATAAACAGGCGATCAACCCCGCCATCGGTCAGGTAGCGCGCCTACTGGCAGCGCCCCTGGTACGCCCTTTCGTACTGCCGCTTCTTTCAGGACTCACGTATCTGCGTCCTGTCACGGCGCAGGCAGAGTAATTAGCGGTACGGCATCCACTGCATCGGCTCGCCGTCAGCAGCCAAGTTTGCAGCTACCGTGCTGAACCAACGAGTTCCGCGATCTTCTTTCGCGTAGCGCAGTCCCAGGAAGCGAAACGCGCGGCCAACGATGATTCCGGCGATGTGCTGGGCGTTGTCGATCATTCCTTGCTTGGTCATGTCAATCTCCCTTGTTCATGTGGCTGTGCCCTCGTAGAAGGCACATTCAGATGAATCTGGAGAAGACAGCCGTCGCCGCCAGTTTTTCAATCACTCTTTCGAGGCCGGGCTTTACGGGCCAGGTCGTGAAAACTGTCTTCTCGTCTCTCGTCTTGAGCAAACTTCGCTTCCGGTGGAGAGTGCGTCCGGGGCCGAGCGTCCCAAGAGGGACATAGAGCCTGTTCTATCGCTTAGCTGGTTGTTAAAGAGCGGTCCTGCGGTACTTCGCAGCAGACTCGTTACTGGGCTGGCTCTCGCCTAGGCTGTTCTGCGGGTCGTTTGCTGCGTTGGATTAATTAAACCATTGCTTTATCTTAAAAGCAAGCAATGATTTAAGTCAGGGCGCAAAAAAGCCGCCCGAAGGCGGCTGTAGCTAGGTGAGGGGGCTTAGTAGACCTGGATCCAGATGACGGCGGCGATGATGACAATCACGCCTGCGACGTAGACAACCCTCCACGCGCCCAGATCCTTCAGTTCAGAAGTGAGGGATGGATCTCGGTCAAGGGGTAGGGAGGCTTCCGCCACAACCAGCTTGCAGCCACAGTGTCGGCACACGCGAGCGTCCTTGAGGATCAGTTCTCTGCAGTCCGGACACTTGACGTGCGTGAAGGGCGTGGGACGCGGCGCCTGGCTACGCAGGTTAGCGCTGACCAGCAAGATGATTCCAGCCAAAAGCGGGCTGATGAGGCACGCAAGAATGAACCATCCAAAGCCGCTACGCCCGCGGCTGGAGGCGATCATGCCCACGGCGATGGCGAACAAAAACCAAAAGAAGATGATTGCGATCATGCGGCGATTCTAGCGTCCGCATAGCGCAACGGGAAGATTACTGAATTCCCATGTCGCATTTAGCGCTAAACACCGCGCCGCTACCGCCTTGATGAAGGGAACTGATCATGTGCCGTGAAGCCACCATCACCTTGGATGAGGGGAACAGCGTGTAGACCCACAGGCCTGATTCATAAAAGACAAAGAACGATATAGACTCCAGGCCGTCACTGAACCTTACCGATGCGTCGACGCCCCTGGTTCCACTACCGGCGCTTTGAGAGTCTTGGGTGACCACCCGGCCAACACCCGGGGTGGCTGTGCTCCACTGGAAGAACCAAGCGGCGTTCTTAAAACCATCCTTCACCCGCTCCGGATTGCCATCCTTGCTCTGGTAGCTGATCAAATGACCTTGCGGCTCCTTGCAAATCGCCGATAGGGTCATCACCTTGTCTTGGGCTAAAACCGTGGTGCCAGTAAGTAACAGGACGGCGCCCAGCGAAGCTGTTGTACGTCGCATGCTTGACCTCAAGGTGTAGCGTTATTGGCACGAAGGCGTCTTGCCCGAATCAATCTCGGCAAACATGGTCTGAACCTTTTCGATCCACCATCCACGCTTACGGAAGGCAGGTTTTGAATAGACCGTTTGAATTCCGGTCTTGGCAACGGTGCCTCCATCCGACGTTCGGCTTAACTCAATCACGCCGTAGACAAACTCCGTTTGGCCGGCGAGTCCTCGCATGAACAGATCTACCTTGGATCCGTCGCCTGTCTGCGTGGGATACCACTCAGGAGCCTGGTTCAGAATCCCACCGCACATGCGGGCGTAGTTCTGCAGCCCTGCAAACGTCTTTTCAGGCGAGATAGTCAGAACGGATTCCGACCAATCGAAGTCGTCTTGCTTCAATTTCCCTGGCGCTGTTGCACAGCCAGTTAGCAGAAGAGACGCAACAACTAGAGCGGCAAATCGCATTCGGTTACCTCACCTATAAAAAAAGGTCTAGGAGCGTACCCACTGTCCCGCCTCGTCATCCCGCAGCCGAGCGCCAGCCCACACAACCTGGCCCAGCACGCGGACCGGATGCCCGTTCTCAAGTGGGATATCCGCATAGGTTGGATTGAAGGACCGAGCTACCCAACGCTGCGTCAGCTTGTCCCGCGCCACCGTCTTGACGATCATCTTGCCGTCATAGTTGATGGCGTAAACGCCGCCCGCAGCCAAGTCGCGGATCGTCAGGTTTTCGTTCGGCACCACAAGTAGGGCGGCGCCGTCTCGAATCACCGGCTCCATGCTGTCGCCCTTGGCATACACCACGCGTGCCTTGCCACCGTCAGCGCCGACTTCCTTCAGGAACGAGCGACGGAACTGAATCATTCCGGTCTGTTCTTCGGTCTGGTTCTCGATTCCATCACCAGCGGCCAGGCGCACGTCGGCCAGCTCAGGGACCTTCTCAAACTTGTCGTTTGCAGCGTGCGGCTCGCCAGGGCCAACATTCGCAATTACCCCAACCTGAGTGCTAATACGGACTGGCGGCGCCTTATCGGTCTGGTGCGTGGTTGTGCCGCCTTCCCAAGGTGCTGGCGGCATTCCACCAATTCGCATAGGGAACACGTCGTCGGCCGCGTCCATGTCGAATACGGAACCGCGGCTGCCTGCTGCGGGAGTGGCGGACACAGCTGGGACATTGATCGTCGCCGTGCCTTCAGAGTAGCCCTGCAAGGCGAAAAGCATCACGCCTTCAAGATGCTTCAGCCGTTCAGCCGGAAGGGCTTCGATCCGCTCGCGATCGATAGACGCAAACGGCCAGGGAGTCGAGCCAACAGGGCTGGACTCGTCATCCAAATCATCACCCGGCAGCCACCACGAAACAGGCAGGCCCGTCAGGCGAGCCAGCGTCTTAATGTGCTGTTTTCCCACGCGCCCGTTCGTCTTCCAGCCATTGATGGCCTGGACAGTCACTCCGCACGCCTCCGCCACATCTTTAGCGGGCACAAGCCCCCGCCCGATGGTCGCGGCGACTTTGCCAGCGAGATCCGCAGGAGGCGAGGAAAGGAGTTCTTGAATTAGGACGGAGGAAAGCATTGCTTGATTGTGCTTGGGCGCAACGCGTGCAAGCAATGATTGCTTTTGATAAAGCATTAGTTTAGTATTGAGGCAAGTGATGCTTTAGGACCGGATATGGACCGAAATGTCGGCCTCGAAAAGGCCATCTCGATTGTGGGAAGTCAGAAAGCTCTGGCCGCAATCCTCGGCGTTACCCCGCAGTCGGTTAGCCAGTGGGTCAACGGCTCGCGGCCTCTCCCTTCGGAGCACTGCCCGGTCATCGAAGAGGCTACCGGCAAGCGGGTGATCTGTGAAGAGCTAGTGCCGAATTTCCGCTGGGACGTGTTGCGCAAGCCGCGCCGGATCCGCAAAGCGAAAGCGGTAACTGCCGAAGCTGCGCTGTAGAGAGAGTTGAGTTGTTCCATGCGGTGAATATTAGTTAACCCGCACTAGTACCGAAACGCTGAAATTATCAGGAATCCAACGTAATGACTTGCCCCACCACCATTACCTACTGGCGTGACGCTCTCTACAACTCGGTTCGCGCTGCTGACGGCGGTGTCGAGGCTGCTGCTCAATTCCTGACGCTCCGTCGCGACACTTCTATTCATCCTGAGTCGCTGCGCCGCAAGTTGCGCGGTGGGGATCAGTTGGATGTCGACGTCGCTGTTCTCCTGGCTGAATTTGTTCGGAACGATGCGGGTGCCCAGCACAGGTCCAACGACTGGCTTCTGTCGTTGAACGCTCAAGAGGGCGTGTTCGTTGACGACGTGCCGGCTGCTCCTGTTGGTGGATGGGAAAACGAAGCAAAGGCGCTGCAGGACAAGTTCCTCGCGCTGGCTACCGAAATGGGCAAGATCGCCGCGGTGACTGCCCAGACCACCGCTGACAGTCAGATTGACCAGGCTGAGGCCGATCAACTGGTCCCGCTGCTGCGCGCAACGCGCGTTCTGCTGCATCGCATGGAGCGCAACGTCCTGCGCGCGGCGAGCAAGTAATGGCAAACCAGGTCTTCATCCTCTCTAGCCCCTTGGTCCGCCGTAACGCGGCCTATGCCTGCGCACACGCGCCGGATGGCTACAAGGTGGAGATCAAGGCGAAGACTCGCTCGAAGTTGCAGAACGCCTTTTCCCACGCCTGGTACGAGGAAATCTCGCTGGCTCTGCCGGAAGACGACGCGCTTGGCTGGAAGTGCTACTGCAAGCTGCATCACGGCGTGCCGATCTTGCGCGCCGAGGACGAAGAATTCCGCGAAGCCTACGACGGCGCCATCAAAGGCCTGTCCTACGAGCAAAAGCTGCTCGTGATGCGCGTCTTCCCCGTCACTTCCCGCATGACCACCAAGCAACTGACCAAGTACGCCGAAGCCGTCCGTGACGACTTTGCAAGCCGCGGCGTTCATCTGGAAGTGGAGGCAGCATGACCTGGAATTCCACCCTCAAGCGCAGCAAGTCTCTCCGGGCCAAGTCGGATCGCGGCCAAGGCCTCGGTCAGAAGGTTGCCGCTCACCTTGGTTTCCTGCGTCCGCTTGGCATGAAGGCCAGCACGGTAATGCGCTCAGAGAAACACCGCCGGAATGTGGCCAGCCTGGATTGCGTGATCTGCGGCGCCTTCGGGCCTTCCCAATGCGCTCATGCCAACTTCGGCAAGGGCCTGGCATTGAAGGCTTGCGACTCCCAGACGTTTGCAGCCTGCCCGCGTTGTCACCGTCTGCATGACAGCAGCGGTATCGCCAAAGAGGTTCGCCGCTGGCTGGAAGTTCAGTACGTGGACCGAACCCGCGCCGAATTGATTTCTCGCGGCCTGTGGCCTGACTCTGTTGAGCAAGCCTACAAGGTCGCCTATGAGCCGATGAAAAGGGCTGCAGCATGAACTTCTACAAGCACTACATCGGTGACTTCCAGCGCGACACCGGGCACTTGTCCCTGACGGAGCGCGGTGCCTACCTAGCGCTTATGCACCACTACTACGCGACTGAGGTCCCGTTGCCAAACGATCACGGCGCTCTGTGCCGCATCGCTGGCGCCTTCACTAAGGCAGAAAAGGACGCCGTGAAGGCTGTGGCGCGGTTCTTTACGGTGGTTGAGTCTGGCTTGATGCACAGCCGTATCGAGGCGGAGCTTGAAAAAGCTGGCAAGCAGGCGGACACGAATCGTCGCATCGCTCAGGAACGTGAGGCTAAACGCAAAGAGGCGAGATCGTCTAACGAAACTAGCACGAATCGTGCGACGAATCGTGGAACGAACGATCAACCTAACCAGACACCAGACACCAATAAAGAAAAACATTCGTCGGCTCACGCCGACCATGCCGACCGGTTTCAGGAGTTCTGGGACACCTGGCCAGTAACGCAGCGGAGAGCGGCGAAGGCTGAGTGTGCGAAGAAGTGGCGGCTGCGAAAACTCGACTCCGTTGCTGACCAGATTATTGCCCACGTGGCGGCGATGAAAGGCACGAAGCAGTGGCAGGACGGATTTGAGCCGGCCCCGTTGACCTACCTGAACCAGAAGCGCTGGGAGGACGGCGTGGTGGCGGACGGAGGTTCGCCTGAGCAACCGTGGGAGGGCGCGCTGTGATCGGCCACGAAACCCTGCTCGCGCTTCGGATGCGCGGTTATCGACCGGCTGCTGTCTTTGTCTGCCTGACCGAAGCCCGCGACTACACGGTTTTCAGCCACCCGGACATGATCATGTCGCTGGGTGGACTGCCCGAAATAGACGTTTTCCCGGATGACACCCTCAAGACCGTGGATCTACGGGTTCTTGCTGGGCTGAGTGTCCACCTTTCCGGTCCAGAGGGGCGCCACGTGAAAGCGCTCTTCAAGCGGATCCTCGATTTTTCCCCGGCTGACGTGACGGCTTGTGCCTTGGACTCAACCGGAATTCTTCGATACGAGAACGGCGAAATCCGCCGCTTGGAGGTTGCATGAACAACGTAGTCCAAATGATTACGCCTGACACGTTCGACTTCAAAGCCTACATGGCCGAGTCGGAGCCGCAGGCCAAGGTGATCAGCGCAGACACATGGACCGATGATCTGGTCGATTCAATCCGGAATGGAAATGTCGTGACTGGAGCGACGTTGCCGTGGGCCAAGACTCATGACCATCTGCGGTTTCGTCCGGGCGAGGTGACGGTGTGGCAGGGCATGAATGGCCACGGCAAGAGCCAACTCTTGGGGATGGCGTGTCTTGGTTTTGCCGCGGCTGGCGAGAAGTTGTGTATTGCGAGCTTCGAAATGAAGCCGCTGTCGACGCTGAAGCGGATGCTGCGCCAGGGTGCGATGAACGACCGCCCTAGTGAGGCAATGGCGCGCAAGTTCGGAGAATGGCTGAAGGGCAAGGTGTGGCTGTACGACCAGCAGGGCACTGTGAAGCCTGAAATGGTCTACGCAGTTATCAGGTACTGCGCGTCAAAACTCGGGATTAAGCACATCGTGATCGATAGCTTGATGAAGTGCGTGCGTGGCGAAGATGACTACAACGCGCAGAAAGACTTCGTAGACATGCTGACATCCCTAGCGCGGGATCACCAAGTCCATATCCACCTTGTGCATCACGTGCGCAAAGGCGAAAGCGAAGAAAAACCCCCTGGAAAGTTGGACGCCAAAGGCAGCGGCTCGATTTCTGACCAGGTGGACCAGTTCCTGACTGTGTGGCGGAACAAGGCGAAGGAGAAGGCGCTGGACCAATGCGCCCGGAGCGGCACACCAATGCCTGACAAGTTCGCCAATGCCCCTGACGCAATGCTGATTTGCGACAAGAACCGGCACGGCGAGTGGGAGGGAAGTATCGCGCTTTGGTTTCACCCCCAATCGCTGCAGTACGTGGCCGACAGCCGCTGCCAGCCCATCAACCTTATTGGGAGTTGATATGGCTCCAGTCAACATCACTCGACCCGCAATCTTGGCGGCGCTCGCCAATGGCGATATGAGCCTGGCGGAACTGGCAGACGAACTGGGTGCGGTCCCTTCCACGGTTCAGTACAACCTGCGCCGCCTGCTGGAGGCGGACGAGATCCACATCTGCGGATGGGGACTGCCGAAGCGCCAGGGTTTGCGGCATCCGTTCTACCGGCTTGGCTCAGGGAAGAACAGAGCGATGGGGCGCCAGACGCTTAAGGAACGCACAGCTCGTCAGTACTTGTGCTATCGCCGCAAGAGGGCGCTGGACGCTATGGCCGCCCAAATGGATAACCCGTTTCGGTCGCTGATAGTCCAGATGGGCGGACGATTGGAAAACACGGGCGCCGATTAGGCGGCCAGGGTCTAAGGGGCAAATCATGAAATTCTCAGGACAGGATAGGTACGGTCCGATGGTTATCAAGCACTTGCGTGACCACGGGCCAAAGACTGGACGCGAGTTGGCCGAAGAGCTTCACCTCGATGTGGGTCTGGCCAACAAGACGGTTTATCGCATGGAGGAAGCAGGGTTTGCCACACGCACTGGCGAGTTCAGAGGTGTAGGCAAGTACAGAGCGAATGTCTTCAGTTGGGTACCGATGCTGGATCTGGAAGTACCGGAGCGAGTCTTACGCGGCACGGAGCGCGATGCTCAGATGAAGGCTAATGAGCGATCTATCACGGCCTTGCGCTCGAGCTATGTGCCCGGTCTGTTCGATCCTTTCCGCGTTCTGCGAGCGCAGGTAGGGGGTGTGGCGTGAGTACACGGACATACCTATACCTGCAATTCCTGGGGGCCTTGTTGGCCGTCGCTGTCTTTGGGGAGGTCTGGTGGTCGGCCACGATACTTGCCACCCAGATTCTGATTTTCGGCGCGGCGGAAGTTTGCGATGCCATCAAGGAGGCTGGAAGGAAATGAACGTCCTTGAGCTTCCATTTCCGCCCAGCGTTAACACGTACTGGCGTCACCCGACCAAGGGAAAGCTGGCCGGTCGCCATTTGATCTCCGAGAAGGGGCGCGAGTACCGCCAGGCCGTAATCGATGAAGCCAGTCGGTACCAGCTAGCAAAACTGGCTGGAAGGCTGTCGGTCCACATCGACGCATTCCCGCCTGACAACCGGCGACGCGACTTGGACAACATGATGAAGGGCCTGCTTGACGGCCTGGTTCACGCCCAGGTCATCGAGGACGACAGCCAGATAGACAAGCTTTCCATTGAGCGCGGTGTGGTCTGCAAGGGTGGCCGGGTACGCGTTTTCATCAGCACACATGCAAAGGCAGAGGGGATTTGAAATGGCACTCCCGAGAAGCATTGAGGACGCGAACAAGCAAATGCGCACCGCGGCCCTTGAACGCCTGAAGACTGAATACGGCGTCATCCTGGACAAGACGGCTCGCCGGGCGGAAGGCATTGCTGCCGCCATTCGACAGATTGACCCGGGCCTGGACTCTGGCGACCCGATGGTGTTGATCCGGGCCTGGGTGGCAATCAAGCCGGCCGAAGTGGTGCCGGGGCGCCTGGCCTACGGAAGCGGTAAGCCATATTCGCTGGACAGCAGCATGCGTTACGCAAGAGACCGGTTGCAAAGCATGCGTATGCCCAGCCCGGTCAGCATGTCCAGCAAGGTCCAGTACAGCCCGGAGTTTGCGTAATGAAGTCCATCTTCCCTGTGTTGATCTCGCTCGTACTCGGCGCATCCCTTTGGCTTTGGCAGGTGGAGTCCTTAGCGTACGCCGAGAATTTGGTGGTGTTCTATGCCTCTGCATTGACCATCGCCGGGTTGCTTGTGCTGTCGGTGGCGCCTGCAAAGAAAAAAGGAGTTGAGCAGCCCCGTTGGGTGCGCGGCCTGACCAGACTCTCGAACATTGTCACAGTGATCGTTCTGGCGGCTAACGCGTACTTCTTCATTGCCGGCTTGTTTGCCTTTGTACTTCTGGTCTTCTACGCGCGAGACGAGGCCAGAAGAGAAGAATCGGCGGCATAGATGGCAGACCTAATGCGGTGGCAGATGGGAGACCCGGCCAAGGTCTGCGAGCGGATGCAGGAGATGCGCCGCAGACCGCCGAAGCCGCGGTTAACCCGGAAAGAGCTTGCAAGACAAGGATTGGAGCAGCTATTCAGCGAGGATCACATGACGAAAGACGAAAGCGAACAACTGGAAGAACTGCTCATGACCTGGTACCACTGGGCCAAGGCGCATCGGGAGCATTTGGGGCATAGACGAGTGGCGCCGGGATTCCAAGGCGTGTCCGACATGGACGCCTACGGGGATGACGACGACACCGACGCGAAGCTGAACCGGTATGTGGCGGAACAGGTGGACGTGTGCCTGAGTACGCTGCCGGTTGACCTGCGCGCCGCTGTCGGGGTCAGCATGCGCAACAAGGACGTGCCGAATCAGGTATTCCGCAACCCGCGGTGCAGCCTGGAGGAGCAGCAGCACCGGTACCAAGCAGCTAAGGAGCAACTGCTGCCCATGTTGCGCAAGCGAGACATGATAAAGGTGATTGCGTGAGGGGTTGCAATCTCTGACCTAGCTCACTATGCTCGGTATCCAAGTGGACGGCGCTCGTCCATAGGAAACGAAGCCTCGGCACCTGCCGGGGCTTTTTGCTTTGGAGCATCTGTGTTCATTACCAAGAAGCAGGCGCTGGCCGCAGGTATGACGCACCATGGCTCCATCTATGGCGTTCCGGCATGGGTGCGAGAGACGGACGATGGCGTAGATGGCGCCCCGAAGTTCGCGCCCGCAGTAGTGTGGTGCTGGCTCTGCGACAAAGTCTATGATCTGGCCACTTACTTCATGCCGGCCGATGCATTCATTGAGGCACCGCTGAGGGTTGGGCGCCCGATTCTAGAGGGCGAGAATTGAACCCGCCCGCATCGAAGGCCCCGCCACCACCACACGATTGGGATGGACCCAGGCCGTCCCAGCTTGACCGCATAGAAGCCAAGCTAGACGCTCTACTAGAAGCTCTGGCAGATGAAGGCGAAGAGATTGAGAGGCCGGAACTCACGCTGGATGGCGAGGCAGTAGGCGGCGAGCGGGACGATTCCCAGCCGCTATGAGCTACGGGAAGGGAAGAGGAGGACGGCCATGGCGCCGCCTTCGAGATCAGATCATGACCCGCGATGGGTACATGTGCCAGTGCGAGAACTGCAAGGGCGTGAAGCTCATCGCACACGAGGTAGATCACATCAGCAACAAGAGGGATGCAGCGGGCAATCTGAACGATGACCCGAGCAACCTTAGGGCGATGCACCGAGACTGCCACGCCGAGAAGACCAAGCGCGAGGCGAACCAGGGCCACAAGCCCAGGGCCGCAGTAGGGTTGGACGGGTGGCCGCAGGGGCATAGGGTGGGTCGGAAGTCTGGCCCCTTTTAGCTGGACACCGGCCGCTCAGCTCTTTTTTCATAAACGTCCAGAAAAAACGGGACACTGTAAGGATTGAAATGGGCACTCGGGGCCGTAAGTCGACGTCAGAAATGACCGTCGCGGCCCAAGTTGCGCCCGTGTTCAGCACGGACCGCCTACAAGCGCCGGTGCATATGACGGATGCAGAAAGGTCAGTGTGGCTGGAGGTGGTCAACGATCAGCCAGCCAACGCTTTCACCCCGACGCATTCGCCACTACTGGAGCAGTACTGCCGTCACGTGGTACAGGCTCGTTTGATCGCCGACGAGATCATGAGCTTTGACCGCGCTTGGTTGGCAGATGACGACGGGCTCAAGCGCTACAACCTTCTGTTGACGATGCAGGAGCGAGAAGGCCGGGCGGCGTCGTCCCTGGCCACGCGCTTGCGTATCACGCGGCAGGCTACGGCTGACCCAAAGACAGTCGGCCGGGCAAACAGCAGGCAAGGTAAGGCAAGGAAGCCGTGGGAACTGGTCGAAGACTGACCCGCGGCGAGCGCAACATAGCCTGGATCGAAGCGACTTGCCGGATCCCTGAAGGCAGGTTCGTCGGTAAGGCTGTCACGCTGACCAAGGCGCAAAAAGGCTGGATTCGCGCGATTTACGACACGCCGACGCGGATGTTCATCTTGTCGATGGCGCGCAAGAACGCGAAGACGGCTACCGCGGCGTTCCTCCTGCTACTGCATACGTGTGGACCTGAGGCACGGCCCAATAGCCAGCTGTACAGCGCGGCTCAGTCGAGGGAGCAGGCGGCCATCCTGTTTGCCTTGGCCGCCAAGGTGGTCCGCATGTCTCCTCAGCTGAGCGAGTATGTGGTGATCAGGGATACGGCGAAGCAGTTGTTTTGCCCCGAACTGGGGACACTCTACCGGGCGCTATCGGCGGAAGCCAGTACAGCATACGGGCTGTCTCCGGTGTTCACGGTACATGACGAGCTGGGCCAGGTTAAAGGGCCGCGCTCTGAGCTGTACGAAGCGCTGGAAACTGCATCGGCTGCTCAGGAGGCACCGCTGTCGATCATCATCAGCACCCAGGCGCCGACGGATGCGGACCTGTTGAGCTTGCTGATCGACGATGCCAGGACCGGGGCCGATCCTAGGAACAAGGTGGTGCTACATAGTGCGCCGCTCGATTCGGATCCTTTCAGCGAGGACACGATCCGGTTAGCGAACCCGCACTACGACGAGTTCATGAACAAGGAAGAAGTGCGGCGGCAGGCGGCGGATGCCAAGCGCATGCCAAGCCGGGAGGCTTCATACCGCAACCTTATTCTGAACCAGCGTGTGGAGGCGAGCAACCCGTTTATCTCCCGTACGGTCTGGGAGGAGAACGGCGCGCCGCCCGAGAGTTTGGAGGGCAAGGCGGTCTACGGCGGTCTGGACCTGTCCAGCGTGTCGGACCTGACTGCCCTGGTCCTTGTATCGGATGATGGCGACGTCGAGTCGACGTTCTGGCTGCCTAGCGAAGGGCTCGCCGAGAAAGCCCGGAACGACAGGGTGCCGTACGACGTCTGGGAAGACGAAGGTCTGTTGCAGACTACGCCCGGCAGGGCAATTGAATACGAGTACATCGCGCATTACCTGCGGGATGTCTTTGACAGGTATGAGATAAGGGCGCTTGCCTTTGACCGCTACAACATGCGGTTTCTCAAGCCGTGGCTGGAACGCGCAGGGTTCACCGAAGACGAGTTAGAAAGATTCGTGGAGTTTGGCCAGGGCTTCGTATCGATGAGCCCGGCCATCCGCGAACTGGAAGCCCGGCTGCTTGCGAAGAAGCTTAGGCACGGAAAGCATCCGGTGCTGACGATGTGCGCGGCAAACGCGGTGGCGGTCTCCGACCCTGCTGGCAACCGGAAATTCACCAAATCGAAAACGTCCGGCCGGATCGACGGCATGGTGGCGCTCGCCATGGCGGTGGGGGTCATGCCGAACGAGACGGAGGACGACGGCGATTTTGCCGACTTTATCAGGGACCCGATCATCGTATGAAAACCAAGGCAAAGCCCGGCCGAGTCAAGGCCGCGCTCTTGAACTGGCTCGGGGTCCCCATCAGCTTGACCGATGAGGCGTTCTGGTCGCAGTTCGGAGTGACTACGGCAGGGCAGCAAGTCAACGAAAGGACCATTCTGCAGTTGTCGGCCGTCTGGGCATGCGCCCGGTTGGTTTCCGAAACGATTTCGACGTTGCCCCTGGGCGTGTACGAGCGCACACCTAGCGGTCGTGTGCCGGCCGAACGGCATCCGCTTTACACCCTGATTCATTCCCGTCCCAGCGCGGATACGACCGCGACGGTGTATTGGGAGGCGAAGATCGTTTCCATGCTGCTGCGTGGCAATGGATTCTCGGAAAAAAAGTACATCGGGAACCGCCTGGTAGCGTTGGAGTTTCTGATCCCGTCTCGGCTCGCCATCTCGAGCGATTCGAACGGCAATCCTCGGTACCGCTACACAGAGAAGAACGGTAAGCAGAGAGAGATTCCCGCAAGTCGGATTTTCCGGATCCCGGGCTTCACTCTTGATGGGGATTGGGGGCTGAGCGCGATTGAGTATGGCGCCGGCGTCTTCGGTTCCGCGTTGGCCGCATCTACTGCGGCAAACAGCACCTTCGAGAAGGGCTTGGCGCCGACAGTGGCGTTCACAGTAGACCGAGTACTGAAGAAGGAGCAGCGCGAAGGGTTCCGAGAGACCGTCAAGAAAATTAGCGGAGCGCTTAACGCCGGCGAATCTCCAGTACTTGAAGCGGGCATGGATGCCAAAACTATCGGCATCAATCCGACCGACGCCCAATTGCTAGAGTCGCGAAACTTCAGCGTGGAGGAGATTTGCCGTTGGTTCCGCGTTCCGCCGCACATGGTCGGCCACACAGCCAATTCGACGAGCTGGGGAACAGGTATCGAGCAGCAGATGATCGGATTCCTGACGTTCACGCTTCGGCCCTGGCTGACCCGTATCGAGCAGGCGATCAACAAGGACCTTCTGTCCCCTGCCGACCAACTTCGTTACTACGCGGAATTCAGCGTCGAGGGCCTGTTGAGAGCGGATTCCGCCGGTCGCGCTGAGTACGAATCGAAGATGGTCAACAACGGAATTATGACCCGCGACGAGGTGCGCCGCCTTGAGAACCTGCCTCCGATGGGCGGGAATGCAGATGTGCTTACGGTACAGACCGCCCTTGTTCCGATAGATCAACTGGGCAGCGCCCAAACCGTCACCCAGGAGTAGACCTCATGCCCCGAAATCACCTTCCGGTAGCGCCGGAGGGGCGCCCCTGCGCGGGCGTCCGATACGACCTGTCGCCCAAGGCTCTGGACCGCTGGAACCCCGGCATCAAGGCCGCTTCAGACGAAGAAAACACGATCAGCGTTTTTGACGTTATCGGGCAGGATTACTGGACGGGTGAGGGCGTCACGGCAAAGCGGATCGCCGCCGCCCTGCGCTCGATGGATGGCAAGGACGTTACGGTCAACGTGAATTCGCCCGGGGGTGACATGTTCGAAGGCCTGGCGATTTACAACCTCCTTCGCCAGCACAAGGGCGACGTGACCGTGCGGGTGCTTGGCGTAGCGGCGTCGGCAGCCTCGATCATCGCCATGGCAGGTGACCGAGTTGAAGTCGCTCGCGCTGGCTTTCTGATGATTCACAACTGCTGGGTGATGGCGGTCGGGAACCGGCATGACTTCCGGGAAGTGGCAGACACGATGGAGCCGTTCGACCAAGCCATGGCCGACATCTACGCGGCTCGGACGGGCGACACGCTGGAGTCCATCCAGTCGTTGATGGACGCGGAAACGTGGATCGGTGGTACCGATGCCGTATCCCAAGGGTTTGCTGATTCCCTGCTTTCGTCCGACGAGATCGCACAAACCGAACAAACAGCGAGCGCCGCAGCCGTGCGGCGTATGGAAGCCGCGCTGCGTTCCTCGGGCATGCCCCGAAGCGAAGCTATGCGGCTTATCAGCGAATTCAAGACCAGCCTGCGTGATGCGGCTGGCGGCGGTGGGCGCGATGCCACCGAACGCGGCCTGAGCGAATCAGCCGCTTCTGAAGCAGCCGCACTCGCGGCATCCCTCATCAAATCCGTATAAGGAAACATCATGAGTCTCGAAAAAGACATTGAAACCATCACCGCAAGTCTGAAGCAGGTCAACGACCAACTGAAGACCAACGCGGAAGCTGCCCAGAAGGAGATCAAGGCTCACGCCCAGATGTCCGAAGAAACCAAGGCGAAGGTCGACCAACTGCTGGTCGCGCAAGGTGAGCTGCAAGCGCGTCTGCAAGCAGCGGAACAACTGGTCGTCAAGCTGCAAGACGGCGGCAGCGCTGCTCATCCCGCCTCGATGGGCGAAGAGTTCATCAAGGCGGACGGCTTCGAAGCGTTCGCGATGAAGGCCGCCGGTGGCATGAAGGGAAGCTTTTCCGTCCCCGTCAAAGCGGCCATCACCAGCCTCGACACTTCCGCTGGCGAACTGATCCAACCGACCCGCGTCGGTCTGATTCAGCCCGTTCAGCAGCGCCTGTTCCTGCGAGACCTGTTGTCGTGGGGCCGTACCAGCTCGAACAGTATCGAGTACGTGCGTGAGACGGGTTTCACCAACAACGCCAATGTGGTGTCGGAGAATCCCACCAATCCCAAGCCGGAATCGGACATCACGTTTGAACTGGACACGGATCCGGTCGCGACCATCGCTCACTGGGTGCGTGCCTCCCGCCAGGTCCTGTCCGACGCGGCCATGCTGGCCAGCTATATCGACGGGCGCCTGCGCTACGGTCTGAAGCTGAAGGAAGAAGCGCAGCTGCTCAAGGGTTCCGGTGTTGGCCTGAACCTGAACGGCATCTATACCCAGGCCACGAACTACGTCAATCCGGGCGTGACGGTCCAAGCGGAAACCGCTATCGACCGTCTGCGCCTGGCGTTGCTGCAGGTGACTCTGGCCGAGTTCGATGCAGACGGCATCGTCCTCAGCCCCATCGATTGGGCCGCTATCGAACTGACCAAGACCACGGACAACGCGTACCTGTTCGCCACTCCCCGCGGCTTGGCGACCCCCGGCCTGTGGGGCCGCCCGGTTGTTGCGACCCAGGCCATGACCGCCAGTGACTTCCTGGTTGGCGCTTTCCAGCAGGGTGCCCAAGGCTGGGATCGTGAAGACGTTTCGGTGACGGTTTCGACCGAAGACCGCGACAACTTCGTGAAGAACATGGTCACGATCCTGTGCGAAGAGCGCGTGGGCCTGTCGGTCTACCGTCCGGAATCCTTCGTCAAGGGCGACTTCGACGGGCTGCCGGCCTCGGCCTAAGGCGGCGGGGGCTCCGGCCCCCGTCCTTCTGGAGAACACGATGGTTACGGTTACTGCGCGGCAGTCCTTCGATCACGATGGAAAACGGATGCCGGGTGATCAATTTGAGGTCAGCGACCACCATGCCAAGCAATTGGCCGGCAAAGGGCTGATCTATTCACCGAATGGCGATACCACTGACCCTCAAGAGGCCGCTGGCGAACCGTCGTCTGCATCGCAAGCGGCCCAAGCCTCACGGCAGACGACTGCGAAGCGGTCCGGGCGTGGAGGTCGGGCTCGAAAGACCGCGGTGTAATCGTCACCAACACCACTTTTCAGTTGGCTCCATGGGCTGATGTCCTGTACGCCATGGACCGCGTTTGGTGGAAAGAGTACGGGGACGAGGCCCAAAACAGCTTTTCCGGTGAGCTTTGGGCGCCATTGACCGGAATCCGGGGCGTTCGGAAAGCGTCTTTTGACTACGGTAAGAATTCCGGCCTGGGGGCCATTTCGTTGGCTGCGCATTGGGGTGCGCAGCGGATCATCTTGATTGGCTACGACTGCCAAAAGACCGATGGAAAGGCGCACTGGCATGCGGACCATCCCAATGGGCTTGGCAACGCCGGCGCCGTTGATAAGTGGCCGCAGCAGTTCGCGGATCTGGCCAAGCGTCTCAACGCTGAGGTGGTGAATGCCTCCAGGGTAACGGCGTTGGAATGTTTCCCTCGGGCGAGCTTGTCTGATGCCTTGAAGCAGCAGACGAAAGCGCCGCTCTTCATCCAGGGGATGCATGGTCTTGGCGACAACTTGCACCAGCGGTCTGTAATGAGGCAGCTGAGCCTCGATCACGAGATCTGGCTTGAGACGCCCTGGCCTTGTCTGTACCACGACATGCCGGGAGTTAATTTGGTCGGGAAGGGTTCGAAGTTGCGGACCCAGGCCAAGAATGCGGCGCGTGAGCGAGATCGATTTACCGCAAGGCCCGTACCGAGAAGCGCAAAGCGGCTGGAAGTTAAGTATCCGCCGGAGGCTGTGCGTCGGCATGGATCGGTGTTAGCCGCCATGTCAAGCCAGTGTGGTGTGGAGCCGGGAGAGTTTCGGTTACCCATTCCTGAAGCATGGCGGGTCAGGGCGGGTGATCTGGTTCGCAAGTGGAGTCCCGACCGGCCGCTGATGATCTACCGCCCGCTGGTCGAGCGGACCGAGTGGGGGGGCTGCCGCAATCGCAACCCAGATCATGCGGCATATGCCGACCTGTTTCGGAGTGTCCGCGAGCGCTTCTTCGTGGTGAGTGTCGCGGACGTGGCGCCCGGGAAGGAGTGGATTGTTGGAGAAAGGATAGACGCCGACGTGGAACTGCACGCCGGTGAGTTGGACATTGAGGTCCTTGCCGCGCTGGTTGCGCAGTCGGCCCTCGTATACACCGCGCCAGGGTTCGCAGTCATCCTGGCGCAAGCGGTGGGGGTGCCCTCGGTGGCGGTGTTCGGTGGCTATGAGAACTCGCAGTCGTTCTCAGCCGGTGCATCGCAGGCGCCGTACCTGGGGATTGATCCCATAAAACCGTGCAACTGTTTCAGCCATACACACAGGTGCGAGAAGCGCATCGACATGGTGAGCGCCAAGCGCCGCCTTTTGGAGTTTGTGAATGCGCATTGTCCGCAACAGGGAATCAGTCCGGCTATCGCCGCGTAGTTACGATGCCAAGGGTCTGCCTACCGAGTATTTCAACCTGGGAGAGCTGGACGTTCTTCTGAGCCTGATGGAATCGGTAAACGCGGAGGTCGTCATCGAGTTCGGCGTGAACAGCGGGCGCAACCCCGCGGCGGTATTCCGGAACCTCGCATCGGTGCGCCGCTACGTCGGCGTCGATGTGGCGCCGGGCTACCAAACGGTCATGCCGGTCCAGCGCCGGGAAGTGCTGCGCAACCCGGGGCACTTGGTCAAAGACGATCCGCGGTTTGAGTTGATTGTCCGACCGAACGGCAGTTTCGATCTGCGCCCGAGCGATCTGCCGCAGGCTGATGCAATCTTTATCGATGCGGACCATTCTCGCGCCGGAGTGCTGAATGACTACGCGCTGGCGCTGAAAGTGATTCGCCCTGGTGGAATCATCATCTTCCACGATGACAACTGTAGGCCGGTTGTAGAAGTGACGCAGACGCTCAACGAGCTTTGCGACAACGGTGCCGATATCAAGCACGTGGAAGGAACCTGGATCTCCTATGAGCGTCATTGATCTTGAGACCGCCAAGCAGTTTCTGGACGTCATCCATAGCGCGGATGACGCCAAGCTGCAGATGCTGCTTGATGGCGCCGAGCGGGAGGCGCTGGACTTCATGAACCGAAGCGAGTTCCGGGCGGAGGAATGCAGTAGCGAGTCTTCGAGTGAACCAGAGGTGATGCCTGACAGTGTTCGCCTTGGCGTTCTTCTTCTGCTCCAAGCTGCCTACCAGGCCACGCCGGACGACGCGGCGAAGCTGCGTGCCGCGGCTGAGGTCAAGCTGATGCCGTACCGTTGTTACATGGGGGTGTGATGCTGGCCGCACGACTACGCCACCGCGTCACCTTTCAGGAGCAGGTAAACAGCCAAGATCCGGTAACGGGCGCTGTGTCGCTTACGTGGGAGAACGTCTGGCTCGATTCCACCACGGAAATGAAGGACGTCCCCGCTGAGGTTCTGACCGGTCCCGGGCGGGAATGGGTGGGAGCCGGCACGATCAACGCCGAGCTTTCGGCCCGTATCAACCTGCGCTGGTTCCCAGGCTTGCGCCAATCCTGGCGCATCCTCTGGGATGGTCGGGTCTACAACATTGAGTCCATGGAAACAGACGCGACTGCTAGACGGGAATGGCGGCTGCGCTGTGTCGACGGGCCTAGCGAGGGGCTATGAAGGTCGAAGTCAATCTTCGAGGCGTTGATGGCGTGATTGCCACGCTAAAGAGCCTACCGCCAGAGATCGTGTCAAAGCGCGGTGGCCCGGTGAAGCTCGCGTTGGCCAAAGGCGCCAGGCTGATTCGCGACGAGGCCAAGAAGAACCTGCGGCGCGCTATCGCCATGAACGGCGACGAATCGACGGGTCTGCTTGAGAAGAACGTCATTTCCAGCCGAGGCAAACCGCCCAGCACCGGAAAAGGCGAGCGGTATTTGGTCCGAGTGCGTCGCAAGACTTATCCGGGCAAGACCGGCAAGCCGGTGACGACCCGGGCGACGGCGAGCTTCTTGGAATACGGGACCGAAGATCAGCCTGCCACCCCATGGCTGCGACCGGCAGTGCGCCACCACGGGGAAGCAGCGATCAACGTTATCACGCAGGACCTGAACAAGCGAATTGACAAGGTGGTCGCCGAGCTTGGCGCCAAGAACCGGAACAAGTGATGCTCCCCGCCGTATTCCAGACCCTTCAGACGCCCGCCGTCCTGGCAATTGTTGGAGGCACGCCCGTTCGCATCTTTCGCCACGGTGCAGCGACCCAGGACACTGAGAAACCCTATATCACGTGGTTCGAGGTAACAGGGCAGCCGTATGACCAATTGAGCGGCACGCCTTGTGGCGACTTTGACAGCGTGCAGATTGACTGCTGGTCCAAGTCGGATCTACAGGTTGAGCAGTTGGCTTTTGCGGTCCGGGACGCGCTGGATTTGGCAGGTATCGCCAATCGCCTTGTCGTGAACTCTCGGGAGCCAGAGACGCGGCTATACCGGATCGGCTTGGAAGCCGATTACATCACCTCCCGCTAAACCTCATTTTCCTGTTTCGACTGCCCGCCTAGAGCGGGCTTTTTTATGGAGTTTTGAAATGCCGATCCGCTCTCAAGGTACCGAGCTTTTCTATGTTCGCCCCGGCTCCTCGCCGGTTCTGGTCAAGTTGCACTGCCCGACCGGTATTACGGGTCTTGGTGGGGCGGCGGATCAAGTCGAAACCACGTGTCTCTCGGACACAGATGACAAGCAGTACGTCCGTGGTCTCGGCAACCCTGGCCAAGTCTCGGCTCCAGTCAACTTCGACCCCCAGCAAGCGAGTCACGAAGACATGTTTGCCCTGAAGCAGTCCGGTGAAACCCTGCAATGGATTATCGGGATGTCTGACGGCACGACGTTGCCGACCTTGGACTCCAATGGTGACATTGAGCCACCGGTTGGCCGATCCAGCATTCAGTTTTCCGGCTACATCGCGGACTGGGGTCTGGATTTCGCTGGCAATGACGTCGTTAAGGGCACGCTGACGATCCAGCGTTCCGGCTCTGTCATCTTCACCAAGAAGGCCTGAGCATGCTCAACACGTCGTACTTCACGCCGGAGACGGTGTTTGAAAAGGAAGTTGACCTGGGCGACGGCAAGCTCCAGACGCTGTACTTCCGCAAATACAGCGGGGCGGCCTTCAGCGCCTACGGTCACGCCATTCAATCCACCGACTCCGTAGTGCATGGAAAGGCCAACGCCATCCTGATTGCGGATTGCCTGTGTGACGAAGAGGGTAATCGCGAACTCACGCTTGCCAAGGCATGCGCGCTGAACCCAGTGCCGATGAAGGCGCTCTTCGTGGCAGTGCTGGAGGTCAACGGCTTCACCGTCGACAAGAAGCCTGCCGAGGAAGAGGAAGCGCAGGCAGATCCGGGAAACACGTAGAGGCCGGCTCGGACGACTGGCTATGGGCTGTCCTCGCCATGAGGCTCGGGGGAAGAACCATACAGGAGTTGATGTCGGCCATGACACAGCACGAGTTCAGGTACTGGAAGGCGTTCTATGAACGGCATCCCTTCGACGACCTGCACGTGTTTCACCGGCCTGCGGCATTGATCGCGCAAAGCATGGGGGGAGGGGATTTCGGCCAGAAGGTCGACTTGCTATCGAACCCATTCGTCAAAGACTACTCCGACGCAGATTTGCGCACTCTCAAGGCGTTCGGCCTGAAACCCTAAGGACATCTAGATGGCAACCGCAGGAAGTATTGTCGTCGATCTGACGATGAACACGGGGTCGTTTGAGACGGACGCTCAACGTGCGTCTAAGGCCGCTGAGAAGCGCTTTAAGGAAATCGAGCGCCAAGCCAAGGACACTGCGACGACTGTTAGCAGTGCCTTCACCGGTCTTCTGAGTGGTGCTCTGCTTGGCGTGGGCTTCGGCACCGTATTCAATAAGTTCATTGAAGAGACCAAGAACGCCCAGAGCGAGCAGGGCCAGCTTGCAGCCGTACTGAAGTCCACCGCCAACGCAGCAGGGTTCACCGCGGCCGAGCTGAACAAGATGGCTAGCGGCATGGCCGGCTTTGTCAGCGAAGGCGACATCAATCGAGCGCAAACCCGGCTGCTGTCGTACACGGGAGTGGTCGGAGACGAGTTCACCCGAGCATTGCAGAATGCGATCGATATGTCCGTCCGTATGGGCATGTCTGTCGAGGGCGCGGCGGAGACGGTCGGTAGGGCTTTGGACGTCCCGAGTAAGGGGCTGACCGCTCTATCGAAGCAGGGGTTCCGGTTCACCGAAGACCAGAAGAAGCTTGTCGAGTCTTTGGAGTCCACAGGTCGTGTAGCCGAGGCCCAAGACGTCGTCCTGAAGGCGCTCGAGGCGTCGTATGGTGGTGCTGCTGAGGCGGCCCGTAACACCCTGGGCGGTGCGCTACAAGCGTTGCAGAACCAGATTGATGACCTGATGACGGGTGACGATGCAAGCGTCAACGGTTTGACGGCCAGCATCAACGATCTGACTGATGCGCTGGGGTCAGACGAGGCGAAGCAAGCGTTCGCCGATTTTGTAGGCTGGCTGGCAGATATCTCGCGCGCACTCGTAACGGCTGCTGGTGACTTTGCCGAAGGCATGCGTGCCGCAGGTGGATTCGTTGACGCGTTGATGACATACGGAACCATCAACCCGTTCAACTCCCATTCGGAGAACGTCGAGAAGTACCGCCAGCAGTTGGTCGAGTTGGAGGACTTTCAGCGCAAGGTATTGGCTGGGGAAGAAAACGCTGCAGGTCTTGATCTGGATGCCAAGATCAAGATGGTGCGCAACCAGTTGGCTTTCTCGGAACGCAAGGCTAACGCGCAGGAAAGGGACGTGCTTGGCGCTTACCTTGGCGTGGACGAGACGGGAGCCAGCATCCCCACGCTTAGTCCAATCCGTGCGACGGCATCGTCCGGTGGTGGTGGCGGAAGCAGCAAGGAGAAGATCGACCAGGGCCAGAAGTTGATCGACCAGATGAATCAGCAGATCGCGCTGACGGGGAAGCTTACCGAGTACGAGAAGCTGCTGGAGCAGGTCCGCATTGGTTCGGTGACCTTCAAAACGCAAGCCCAGCAGGATGAAGCGCTAGCTTCGGCCCAGACTCTGGACTTCATCAAAGAGCAGAACAAGGCATACGAAGAGACACAGGCGCATCTCAAGGCGTTGTCGAAGGTGTCGCAGGAAACCGCGACGGAAATGGACGAGTTCTCCCGAGAGGCGGCTCGAAGCATCCAGGATTCTCTCGGCGATGGCTTGTACGGCCTGTTGTCGGGGAACTTTGATGATATTGGGCAGAAGTTCGCGCAAACCCTTACTCGCATGGCCGCGGACGCAGCTGCCGCCAACCTCGCGGGAGCGCTGTTCGGAGATTATGGAAAGACGGGCCAGATCGGCGGATTGCTGGGTGGACTAGCCGCTGGGATCTTCGGCAACAGCATCTCGGCGTCTAGCTCCTACGTCAGCGCCGGGCCGGCCACGGGTAGTTGGGAAGGCCTGTCCTACTTCGACGAAGGCGGATACACCGGTTCTGGTGGGAAACTTGACCCGGCTGGCATCGTTCACAAGGGTGAGTACGTGTTCGATGCGGACTCCACTCGCCGCCTGGGCGTCGGGTTTCTGTCCCGACTCCGGGGTTACGCCGCGGGCGGTTATGTTGGTGCATCCGGGATGCCCGCTTCCGCAGGTGGATCCACCCGCGTTGAGATCATCAACAATGGCACTCCGCAACAGGTATCCAGCGCCAGCAGTTCGTTCGACGCTCAGGGCGAAGTGATCCGCATCGTTGTGCGAGATATCCAGCGCAACGGCGATACCGCCCGGGCGATCAAGGGGATGGCGGCATGAGCACATTCCCGAGCTACGCGAAGATTTTGCTGTCCGGCTACGCGGAGGATTCCGACTACGGAGTTCTTCGAACCGAGATGGACAACGGCATCGCCAAGCAGAGGCCGCGGCGTTCACTTCCCATCGTTACGCGCACTGTGGTGATTCATGTTGATTCGCTAGCAGACAAGAACGCCTTTGATGCCTGGCGCCGGGTTGATCTGTCTGGCAGCGCGGGATGGTTCGACTGGCTCGATCCGCTGGACGGTGTGGTGAAACAGACTCGCATCGTTGGCGGGAAGCTGTCTTGGACCAGTCCTGGCAAAGTCTGGCGGGCAAGTGGCCAGATTGAGACGGTGGGTTGATATGCCGGCAAATTACTCCAACGCGGCACGGGAGAACCTGCTATCGACCAGTCCGGATGAGCCGTTCCTTGTTGCTATTGAAATCCTTCACACGGATCTGACGACCCCGGCACGGTTCGTTAACGACACCCAAAACATCCTCATTCAAGGCAGTGAGTTTTTTGCGACTGCATTTCGGGTCGCTCTGCCGGATGACAAGGACCAACAGTTGCCTCAAGCGCGATTGGAGGTCGACAACGTGGGACGAGAGCTAACGCAATGGCTTGAATACAGCCGTGGCGGTAAAGGAGCCCGATGCCGAATCATTCAGGTGCTGCGCAGTGACCCGAATGTGATTGAGTTCGATATGACCATGGACTTGACCGGTCTAGTGATCGACAACATGACAGTGAGCGGTCTGCTCGGGTTCCAAAACACGTTGGGACAAACGGCGGTTGCCGTGCGGTTCGATCCGCTCACTTCACCGGGTCTTTGGTAATGCATTGGTCAGATAAGTACGTCGGCGTGGCGTATGTCCCCGTGACAGGTGATTGCGCCGCATTGGCGGCCAAAGTTGCCGAAGCGGAATTCGGCACGGTGCCTAATTTGCCAACTTCTCACGCGTTGACGCTGCGCGATCAGACGACGCAAATCCTCCAGCATCGCGACGAACTCGCCGACCGGATTGACCAGCCCTTTGATGGCTGTCCCGCTCTATTTATTGGGCGCGGCCGACTTTGCCATATCGGGGTGATGTGCTGGCTTGCGCATGAATGGTGGGTGTTACACGCGGACCAGACTGCCGGCTCAGTCATCAGGCAACGCCTCCGTGACATGACTCGGATTCACTTCAAACTGGAAGGCTTTTACAAATGGAAGTAGTGGATACGCAGCCTTCTCTCGTCCACCTGCCGAACCCGATCACGCCCGCCGGCAAGGTAGTCAGTTATGCGTCGTTCCTGCCCGGTGAAACCCTCGAAGCTTATTTGTCTCGGGTTGGCGTTCGCGTACTAGACGCGCCTATGCACGTTTGGCACAACGGATACCCGGTCCCCGCTAAGCTGTGGAAGCGGTTGATTCCTAGGACTGGGGATCAGATTCTGATCCGTGCCAAGATGGAGGGCGGCGGCGGGGCTGGCAAGATCCTTCGGACAGTTGCGCTCGTAGCTTTAGTAGTTGTCAGTGCCGGTTACGGCGCTGCGCTAGGCGGCGCTCTTGGGTTCACTGGAGCAACAGCCGGTGCCATCGGCAGCAGCATGATAATGCTGGCCGGGACGATGCTTATTAACGCATTGCTCCCAATGCCGATGCCTACCGCAGCGAAGCTTGGTGTTGGAGAAAAGTACGAATCTAGTCCCACCTACGCCATCCAAGGAGGCCGTAACCAGGCACGCCCTTGGGAGCCGATGCTTTTGGTCTTTGGACGCCACCGGGTAGTACCGGATTTGAGCGCGATTCCGTTCACGCAGCAGCAGGGGGACGATCAGTATCTGAATCAAATCTTCAATTTTGGGCTTCAGAACTGGGAAGTCATCATTGAAGATCCGAAGATTGGCGAGACGTCGATCTACAACTATTCCGGTGTGCAGGCCCAAGTTGCTGATTTATATGGACGAGTGAGCCTGTTTCCTGGGAACGTCGACACGCTTCAGGGGTTCACGATATCTTCCGCCGATGGATGGCGTAGCAGAACCACGTCGCCTGGCGTCACCACTCTCTCGGTCGAGCTGGCTTCTCGCCTTTTCCGGGTGAATGATGATGGGTCTATGGCGTCTAGGTCCGTCGACGTTGAGATTGAATACCGCTATGCCAGTGGCGGTCCCTGGAACCAGCTTGGGTACATCGACGCTGTATATGCGACCCACTACTGGTCGAAAGTCGTCTATCCATCGAGGGTACAGATTGGATTTGGTTCCACCAATTTTGGCGACCATACGGACGGAGAATCATGGTCAGACATCGATCCTGTCACCGGAGCACTAATCTCCGGCCAATGGCAGTGGAAACCGCATCCCTTTCAGTTGGGGCAGCCCTGGGTTGGGGTTGCTCCTGATCCACTGTTATCCCCGGCGGCGCCAGGGTTCAGGATGACTGGTTCTCGGCAGGAGCCAACCCGTAGAGAGGTGACTTGGAACGTCCCGCCTGGGCAGTTCGAAATCCGCGTGCGGAAGGTGACCGGCGATATCAATGATTCCCGGGAATCGAATGAAACTGCTGTTTCCCAAATTCTCGCCTTTCAGCAGGATGAGGCGGACTACACCGGACAAAGTCGATTTGCGTTGCGAATCAAGGCGACCGGTCAACTAAACGGCCAAGTCGATCAATTTAGCGCGGTTGCTGTCGCTCGGTGCAATGTTTGGAACGGATCGGCATGGGTCTTTGGGCCGACAAGCAATCCGGCCTGGTGGTTCCTTTGGTACGCAAAGGGGCGCCTTGCTCCGAACGGATCGAGAGTCTTCGGGTGCGGGCTGACGGATGCTCAGATTGACATTGAGGGTATCAAGGCCTGGGGCGCGTGGTGCGATGCAAACCGCCTGACGTTCAACTATGTGTTGGATCGGAAGATGAGTTCAGCCGACGTGCTGGACATGATCGCCCGAGCGGGACGTGCAGCGAAGACCCAGCACACCGGCAAACTTGGCGTCGTTTGGGATGCCGCGAACCTTCCTGAAGTGGCCACATTCGGGCCGTTCAACATCAAAGCTGGATCTTTTCAGATTGCATATCTCAACGAAGGGACGGTCGACGAGATCGTTCTGAACTTTGTTAACGCGGATCGCAACTGGCTGATGGATGAGGTGCGTGTACGCGTTCCCGGCGCGACTACGACTACCAATCCGCTGCAGCTAGATCTGGATGGTTGCACGAATCTGGACATGGCGAGCCGCGAAGCGAATCTGCTTGCAGCGTCTCAGGTCTGGCACCGCCGGCGGGTTTCGTTTGAGTCCGACATCGAAGGTTATGTGGCGTCTAAGGGTGACGTGATCCGCCTGACGCACGACTTGACTGTTTGGGGATACTCAGGTCGCATGATGCCGGGTAGTAGGGGTGCCGTCGGCGGAGCACTCCCTAGAGTTGTGCTTGATTCCGCGGTTCCGTCCGATGGCACAGGCGTGGCCTTGTTGCGTGATCCTCGAGGCAGAATGAAAGTCGTATCGGTCACTTCGGCAGTGGGCGATGTGACCGAATTCACCATCGTTTCGGACCTTGCCGGGTTCCCGATGCCGGGGGATCCAGGCTTTGAGGATATCAACTCGCTTGATTGGGTGTGGCAGTTTGACCCGCTTCAAACTCCTGGGCGTCGTTTCAAGATTACCTCTGTGGAGCCGTCCGCTGATGGGGTGAAATTTACGGCAATCGACGATGACCCGGGCTATTACGCAAGTGAGAACAATCCGTATCAGTACACGCCGCCGAGAGATGGAGGGTTGCTCAACGGCGTTGTGTTCAATGTGACGTTCTCCGAAGCAATTCGGAGCGTCGCTAACGATGACATTGACGTTCAGATCAACTGGTCTATTTCTGCTGCCACTAAGGTTCAAGTTAACGTTTCAGTGGCGGGCGTCGCGCTCCAGCCCATCATCACGACCGAACGCAACATCACGGTTTCCGCGAAGACGGGCGACCTGATAGTGGTCACCGTCCGGCCGGTCAATCTGCTTGGCCTCGGGGCGCCGTTTCGAAGCCAGTACACGGTAACAGGCCTTCTGGCTCCCCTGCCAGCGGTTACGGGGTTGACAAGTGTGTTCCGCGATGGGCTGACAACCCTTATCTGGAACCGGGTGACGGATATCCGACAGCCGGACTACGAGGTGAGGATAGGTAGCTCCTGGGCAAACTCGCGAACGGTCGGCACCACGCAGGGCTTGGATATGCTTGCGGTCGGCAACGGGCTTTACTTTGTGGCGGCGCGCTTCAGGTTTGGCTCTCAAACGATCTACGGCCCCGCGGACAGTCTTCAGATCACAGGAGCGGTGCTAGTCCGAAATGTCCTTGCGACTATCCACGAAGATCCGGCATGGACTGGTTCGCTAGAAGGCGGGGCGTTCATCCACGATGGCGAACTGACGCTGAGGGGGATGGGCGACATTCTGTCTGCCCTAGACGTGCTTAGCCTCGAAGATGTCTTGTGGTTCGGCGGGGTGGAATCCGGAGGCATCTACACCACCAACGATTCGAACATAATCGACATCGGGTACGCGACGCCTGTTCGAATCGACTTCAGTATTGATGAGTACGCGCTCAATTTTGGCGAGGATGTGCTGTCGATTGTGGATGTCCTAGAGGAATCGGACATCCTCAACGATTCGAACCGCCAACGCTATCAGGTAATACCGCAGATCCAGTTCGCTCAGGACGATGGGGTGTTCGGCGACTGGCAGGACTACATACCCGGCACAGTGAACGCGCGGTATTTCCGCGTCCGGCTCGTTCTTCAGACCGACGATCCGCTAATCGTGCCGTTCGTGCGTCACTTCTCATGGACTGTTGATGTGCCGGACCTGGTGCAGACGGGGACCGGTCTCACTGTCCCAGCCGCGGGTATGCGCGTCACTTATGGCAAAGCATTCCACGCTAAGCCGAACCTGCAAGTCACCGAGTTGGACGCGGTAAGCGGGGATCGGGTCGAAATTCGGCAAACCACGGACCCACTTTTAGGTTTTGACGTCCAGATTTTTAACAACGTGACGCCCGTCGAACGGGTAATCAACTGGTTGGCACAAGGGTACTGACATGACGCAAGAAGCTATCGTAATTTCAACAACGCCGCCCCTGCCTGGCCTCAAGCTAGTACAGGATCTGAACGCTGCTCTGGAGACAGTCGCGACTGACTTTGCGGGTAGCGTAGATCCGGCGGCCTTCGCCGGGCCTTACATGACTTGGGCCGATACCGGCAACATGCTCATCAAGCGGCGCAACGACGCGAATTCGGCGTGGGTCGTTGAAGGGGCGCTTTTAAGCTATGGCAGCGCCTCTCTGACGTTCAAGGCCGCACCATCGGCCGCCTCGGATGATGTGGTGGTTCAGTCCCAAACATTTGGCGTCGGGCAGACGCTGCAGGATGTCACTGCAAGCCGTGCCATCGCGACCACGTACACCAATTCAACTGGCAAGCCCATTGTCGTTTATGTCTCCACGACAGGGACAACCACTAGCAGTGGAATCGTGGGCCGAATAAACGGATTCGATGCGGCATACAGCACACGGGACGGTTCCACGGGGTCGCTGGTTCTCAATATGGTGGTTCCTGCAGGATCTACCTACGTGGTGCAGAACATCGGCAGCATCACGGGAACGATTTGGAGGGAGTTGCGCTAATGAAAACTTTTATCGACACGGAAACGGGAAGCCCTTGGCAGTTTGCTGAGAGCGACGATATTCGCTTGATTGATGGCGTATACCGTTTCTTCGACGTAAGCGGAAGCCTTCTGATCAGCGTTCCCGAAACTCTTGTCCCCGGAGAGGCCCCACAACCGGTGGATCCTAGCCCTGTGCCTGTCACGGTCTTTTCCTCGCTGGACTACCTGCAAAAGTTCACGACTGAAGAGTACGCCGCGGCTCGTCAGCATGACAACCTGGCCGTCCAGTTCGGGCTTGACATGCTAATTGCCGCCCAGTACGTCGACCTGGATGACCCGCGTGTCGCGATGACGCTAAATTTACTTGTCGATGAGGGCGTTGTAACATCGGCGCGCCGAGATGAATTGCTCGCGCCAACAGTAGGTTAGCCCCAAATTTTTGGGGTGAACTAGCCTGCTTGAACGCTCGGAAGCCCTGAATGAACGTGTCTGGAACGAGGAAGATAGATGGCCTGACCTCGCTGCGCTTTTTTGCTGCGGCGTTGGTCGTGTTCGGGCACGGGATGAAGACTTTTGGTATTTCTATCCATGTCTTCGACCTCCGTAATGCGGTCTCGTTCTTCTTTGTTCTTTCTGGGTTCGTCCTGGTCCACTCCTACGGGACCATAAACGCGAAGAAAGATTACTGGACCTTTCTTTCAGCGCGCATCTCACGTCTATGGCCCGCCTATGCGTTCACGGGCCTCATAGCTATTCTCGCTCTGACTCCCATCAATACGGCTTACGACTTTCTTAGGGCGGTCGTTAACCTATTGATGCTTCAGTCGTTGGTCCCGTCGAGCTGGTTCTATTTCTCTTTTAACGGGGTGGCCTGGAGCGTTTCGGCGGAGATGATTTTTTATCTCGCGTTCCCTTTCGCTCTGCTGCTCTTACGACGGAGTTTTTGGTATCTGCTTGGAGTTGCCGCTCTAGTGGTCGTTGCGAACGTCTCTGTTGCCGCGATGGCCGATATGAGCGTGAGTGAGGGAGTCCCGGTCTCAGCGTGGGGACTTCTTTACATATCGCCACTCTGCCGAGTGGCTGAATTCTTCATTGGCATGGCGGCCTATCCCTTAGCAACTCGCTTCGTAAGCGCCTTGAAGGGACTGGACGTGGTTCGAGCAACGACGCTGGAAGCGGCTGTTTTGGCAGCTATGGTGGCCGGCATGGTGTTCACCGCCTGGCTGGCGAGGTCCGTTCTCTGGACCTCTCACCCTCAGCTGGCTCTATGGATTTTGGTAACAGGCCCAACGGTTATTTTTGCAGCGAGCCTAGTTGTTTTTTTTGCAGAGCGAGGCTTCGTTTCGAGGGTTCTCGGGTTTCGCCCGCTTGTCTACCTCGGAGAAATCAGCTTTTCCCTTTACTTGCTGCACCAGCTCGTGCTGCGGGTCATGCTCGCCTATTTCGATCCATGGTTGAAAGCCAACTTGATGACCGCTTATGCAGCCTATTGGCTTATCTCAATCGTTGGCGCAGCTTTGATATTTGAATTCATCGAGCGTCCGTTCCGTTCGCCGTTACGGAGCTTCTTGAACCGCCGAGTTTTCGGGGGACCCAGCGCGAGAGCTGCGTAGAGGATACTTTTCGACCAAAAGCGAGCCGCCTTCGGGCGGCTTTTTCGTGCCCGCTTTGGCGGGCTTCTTTATGCCTGCAAGGGAGGCAAATCATGGCAAGGGTGAGCGAGAAAGAGGCAGGCGGGCGCAACGTACTGGCGTTCCTGGACATGCTGGCGGTGTCCGAGGGGACCGACGACCACCGGCAGCCGACGAAGGATGACGGCTACGACGTGCTGGTGGGAGGCAAGCTGTTCGCGGGCTACGACGACCACCCCAACGTGCTGGTAAAGCTGAACGCCTCGCTGTCGTCCACTGCGGCGGGGCGCTACCAGATCCTGTACCGCTATTGGCCGCACTACAAGGCGCTGCTGCAGCTTCCCGATTTTGGGCCGCTGTCCCAGGACCGCTACGCCGTCCAGCAGCTCAAGGAGCGGCGCGCGATCGCTGATATCCAGGCCGGCCGGTTTGATGAGGCCGTGTCGAAGGTGCGCAACATCTGGGCCTCGCTGCCTGGCGCCGGGTACCAACAACACGAACAAAGCATTGATCGGCTTCGGGCTGCTTATGTGGCAGCCGGGGGTACCCTTTCATGAGCGCGTGCGTACATCCGCGCGGGCGTTGTCAGCGCTTTTTCAACGCTCCAGCCTTTGCGCAGCCGCTCGCTCAACGTGCAATCTTTGATTCCCGTGGCGGCCGCCCATTGAGAAATAGTCCGGCTTTCGCCATTGAAGGACAGCATGGTGTTTCCGCGCCGGTTGTTGTTCTGCTCGCTGATCGTTGCCCATCGACAATTGGTAGGCGAGTAGTCGCCGTCGTTGTCGATTCTGTCGATGGACATGCCGGCAGGCCGTTCCCCCATATCGGCCAGGAATGCTTCGAAAGCCATCCAGCGGTCGCAAACCGAGATGCCTCTCCCGCCATAGCTGGCGAAGTTCGCATGGCGGGGGTTCAGGCATCGTTTCTTCATTGCGGCCCACGCTTCGTACGTGGGCGTTTCAAGACCGGACGCCGCGTGCCCGTGTCGGGTATTGCGCTCTCGGTTCCTGCAATGGCAAGTCTTCACATATCCGGTTCGGACTTGGGAGACGACACGCTCGCGCTCTTCTTCACAAAAGTCGCATCTGAAGATGCCGTAGGCGTTCCCGAACCGCGATTGGGTGTAGCGCACAAACACAAACGAGTGCAGGCGTGCGCCAGCAGTGACGACCTTACTTTTGGGGATTCCAGTCATATGAATATTCTCCCTATTCTGGGCAAACCTGGCAAGCATTACGGCCAGCACGAGCAGAAGATCGAGCGGCTGCGCGACGCCTACGTGCGCGCTGGCGGCACGCTCGCGGGGGCGTGATGCAGGAGAGCCTGGGATTCATGCTGTCCGTTGTGGGGGCGGATGCGGTGAGCGCAGCGGCGGCCGGCGAGCCGCTGACGCTTTCCCAGATCGTCGGATACCTGGTCGCG
>Ga0209050_1000756_pt1 | contig 46527 bp, 45 predicted proteins | sample Araplavi_mTSA_r2_FD_184276 | JGI IMG/M metagenome (GOLD analysis project Ga0209050, IMG submission 184276) | Arabidopsis root microbial communities from North Carolina, USA - plate scrape MF_Cvi_mTSA_r2 (SPAdes) (version 2) | ecosystem: Host-associated > Plants > Roots > Endosphere | place: USA... | reverse complement strand
GCAAGCAAAAAAACACTTCGGCACTATCGACGTGGTGATCAACAACGCCGGCTATGGACTGTTCGGGTCCATCGAAGAGACCAGTGAACAAGAGGCGCGCGACCAGATCGAGACAAACGTGTTTGGTTTGCTCTGGGTAACGCAAGCGGCATTGCCCGTCATGCGCGAGCAAGGCCATGGTCACATCATACAAGTGTCGAGTGTGCTGGGCATCGCTGCGTTGCCGGTATTGGGACTGTATAACGCCTCGAAGTGGGCGGTAGAAGGTCTGAGCGAAACGCTGGCCTCGGAAGTGAAAGGGTTTGGCATCAACGTTTCCCTCGTGGAGCCCAACGGGTTTGCAACCGACTGGGCTGGAGCCTCCGCCTTCCATACACAATCCCTGGCGGTATACGACGGCGTGAAAGCAGCTTTTCAAGCCGGCATCACCGAAGATAGTTTTGGCATCCCGGAAGCGACATCCGACGCCATTTTGAAGCTGGTGGATGCAGCCAACCCACCCCTGCGCCTTTTCCTGGGCAAAGTGGCCTATCCTTGGGTACAAAACGTGTACGCCGAACGCCTGGCCACCTGGGGCGAATGGAAAGAAGTTGCCGAAAAAGCGCACGGAAAGTAAATTAAAATGCGCGACGCTTTGTTACCGTAAAATACTTCACGGCAGCTGCGGTTTTGCCGCAGCTGCTTTATCTATTCTATTTCCTTATGACACATTACAAGTCCATTAGCGAACTCCATCGCTCCAACGGCTATCCGCTACCTGAAAATCCATTGATGAGCATGGTGACCTGCGATCACAACGCGTCGTGCACGTTGCGTCAAGATGCCTTCACGACCGATTTTTATATGATCGGCTTCAAGAAACTAAAGTCGGGCGTCTTCCGCTATGGTCGCACAAAATACGATCACGACAACGGATGTCTTTCGTTTGTCAAGCCCCGGCAGGTCATTGAATTGAGGGATATTGCATTGGAAGACAACGGTTTCCTTTTGTTCTTGCACGAAGACTTGTTGAATGGCCATGCGTTGCACGCCACGATAAAGAAGTATGGCTTCTTCGATTACGAATCCAACGAAGCACTTTACCTCTCGCCCAAGGAGGAGCAGGTGATCTGGGAACTCTATCGTAAAATCGAGACGGAATACCACAACAACCAGGACGAGTACAGCAAGGATATTATCCTGGCGCATATCGATTCCATCCTTAAATATTCTCAACGTTTCTATAAACGTCAGTTCATCAATCGCGCGGACCTCACCGGCAGGATTGTTTCGCGCTTCAACGACATCCTCGCTGCTTATTTCGAGAAAGGCGACTTACAGCAAAAAGGATTGCCTACTGTGAAATTCATGGCATCGGAACTGAATCTTTCTTCGCGATACCTGAGCGATTTACTAAAACAGGAAACCGGCAAGACCGCCCTGGAACTGATCCATATCTTTTTGGTCTCGGAAGCAAAAAACTTACTGAAGGGTGCCGACCATACCGTGGCGGAAATTGCCTACGCGCTGGGCTTCGACAATCCTCCCTATTTTTCACGACTGTTTAAGAAAGAGGTGGGTGTTACGCCAAACCAATTCAAGCGACAACATGTATACGAGCCCTCGGGCAACTGAGGCCGGAATGAAAAATTACAAGTTCACACTTTGCCCGCCCCAATCTTCGGGCAGCCTATCTTGAATGGACTGTGAGAAGGTCCAGACATAGCCGTTGAGATCAACGACGGTGTATTGTCTTTCGCCATAGGGAAAATCGATCGGCGCATGCAAAATTTTTGCGCCATGTTGCTGTGCACGTTCAAAATGCCGCGCGACATCACTGACGCGAACCATGATCGAAATGGTAGACAAGCTTCCGTCTGGCGGAGGTCCCGGCTGTCTGGTAACGGCAATGGCTCCGCCTTCGAGGCTCATCTGTGCCCGGTGATCGCCGGCAATCCATCGCACCGAAAATCCAAAAACACGTGAAAGCCATTCGATGGCAACATGAAGGTCATCGTAGGCCAACACCGGAATCATGGTGCCGGCGGGCATGGTGCGGTTCGTGTTTGGCATGGCGAAGATCGTTTGATGTTATCAGTATTTCCTTCACGCGTAATTGGCGCAACGACAAGGTAAGCTTTGAAGCCTGATCGATCAACCTCCTCGTCCCGGATTTTTGTTGACCGTTTGTTTCGTTACGCAAAAAGCCCGGTAATATTTTTTTACCAGGCTTCCGCGGGACACAGCCATTAGCGGGTCAGCGACGCAATATCTGATGTTGAAACAAGGCTTTCAAGGCCGGCTGTTGACAAAGTAGTCCAACCCATGCCAACGTGCAAAACGCTATCGGGAACCAGAACGGTTGTCCTTGCTGGAGCATGATGGCGACGGCACCCCCAAAATAGGCGGTGAGAAACAACGCGCCAATAATGGCCGTACGGGGAATGATGTAGAGGATGGCGATGAGCAGCAACACGATGCCAAGGGGTTGAACCAGGCTGACGGAAAATCCAAGCTGTTTGGTGCCATCCACATAGTGCGATTCGCGGATCAATTTCATGATCGAGTCCACCAGCAAGAAGAGGACGATCAGACCACTGATGATGCGGCCCGTCCAGAGCACGGCCTTCGAGGGCGATTTTGTGTTTTGAATTGATAAGGTTTCCATACGTTTTGTTTTTAGAGGTTGATTTTGTTTTGTTTGATGAATCAAAATTACAGCAGATCTCAAAACGCCACGCTGTGTGAACCCGACAGAATGCAGGGCACTTTGCGACATCTTCATTTTCGCGAGTTTACTAGCGTGTATAGATCACACTTCCTGAAAGAAGTGATGTTCATCTCTTTATTTTACCATTCGTAAGACAATATTGAAGGTATACATAGTGTGTTTGTGTGTGTCGGTCGAAGCCTAAGAGCATTGACACATTATTGGTATCTTCGTTTTAGTCAACGATTAAACCTAACTCCCTATGCTTCGTTCTCAACGCCTCCTGTATTTTATAGGCTGGTTGCTGCTCGGCAGTTTGCCGCTCATGGCCCAGCCTAAACTCATCACCACCTTTCCTACGCGCGGATTTTGTATTGCCGCCCCCAGGCCAGCCGGGGTGGATGCCTTTGTGAAATTTATAAACGAAGAGCTCGCCCCACGCCAGGTCAACGTGCTCATCTTGCGGGTGGATTGGAATTATCAATTCGAAAAACATCCCGAATTACGCGACTCGGTCGCCTTGTCGAAAGCAGATGTGAAAAAACTGGTGAAGGCCTGTAAGGATCACAACATCCGGCTCATTCCCCAGATCAACTTGCTCGGCCATCAATCGTGGGCCGGTACGGTATATGCGCTGCTCCGCGTCTATCCGCAGTTTGACGAAACACCTCACGTGAAGATGCCCGTGAAATATGAATGGCCCAACGCCGACGGACTCTATTGCAAAAGCTATTGCCCGCTGCATCCCGAGGTTCACAATGTAGTGTTCTCCCTGATGGACGAAATCTGCGATGCCTTTGAAACCAACGCCTTCCACGCCGGCATGGATGAAGTGTTTTACCTGGGCGATGACAAATGTCCCCGCTGCGGCGGCCGCGACAAGGCCGAATTGTTTGCGGGCGAGGTGCGCACCCTCCGCGACCACCTGGCTCAAAAAAATCGCGAGCTCTGGATCTGGGGCGATCGCCTGCTCGATGGCAAAACCACCGGCATGGGCATGTGGGAAGCAAGCTACAACAATACCTACCGCGCCATCGACATGATCCCCAAAGATGTCATGATCTGTGACTGGCACTACGAACGTCCCGACAAAACCGCCGTGCTCTTTGCGATGAAAGGATTGCGTGTAGCCACCGCCCCCTGGCGCAATCCCCAGGTGGGTGCCGCACAGGTTGCCGACATGGCCGACTTCCGCAAAGACGCCACGCCCGAAACCCGCGAGAACTATCAAGGCATCGTCCAAACCGTTTGGTCGGATGCGGAGAGTTTTTTAAAAGGCTACTACGCCAAGAAAGACGATCCGAAATACAACAAAGACGAAAACACACCTTGGAATTGTTTCAAGACCGTGTACTCGAAGTGATATAAGGCATACAACAAGCCGCCAGGATCTTTCACTCAGCCTATCGCATAGTCTCTCCGTTTTGGCGAGCTATGCGGTTTTTTTTGCCCGGTGCTATAAAAAGACTGTCTGATAAAGCCGTACTTTTGCGCGCATTAACAAACTGCGACCCATGGATCTTTTTGCCTGGTTTGGTCTTTTTAAACAGCAACTGAAAGAAGCGGACGCCGCGCAGTGGGCGGTACTGATCCTGGGCGTTGCCGAGGTGTTGCTGGCAAAAGCAAACAGCATCTGGCTGTACCCCGCGGGCATTGCGGCCACCGTTTTGTCGGTGTACGGACTTTTTCACGCACAGCTTTACGCCGAATCGTTCCTGAATGTCTACTACCTCGTGATGAGCCTCTATGGCTGGTGGTATTGGGTCCGCAAGAAAGACGCGCCGCCCCTACAGATCACCGCTGCTTCGCCCAGGGATTGGAAGATCACGGGTGCCATTGTGGTTGGTGCGTGGTTGTTGCTTTACGTCATCTTGAAAATGTACACGCCCTCAAATGTGCCGGCCTGGGATGCTTGGGTAAGCGCCACGGCGTGGGCGGGGATGTGGCTGCTGGCCAAACGCAAAATCGAGAACTGGATCTTGCTGAACATCTCCAATATCTTTGCTATCCCCTTGTTGTTCTACAAGGCGCTCCCGTTGTACGGGGTGCTGACCATCATTCTCTTTATCGTGGCCTGCTTTGGCTATTTTGACTGGAAGAAAATAGAACGTTCAGCCGTTCGCGCGAGTGGTGAGCACGGTTGAGACGGCTTCTTTTTTAGCGTATCGGTTCGCCGTTCACATCTGTCCCCAGCACGTCGCTCATATAATCAAAAAACGGCCGTATGCTTTTATACGTCTGGTTCACCTGCTGCAGGAAACCCGACGACAAAGCTTCGCGGTCAGTGAAAGCCCGTTCGAACCAATATTGTTTAAAGCGCAGTAAATCAATGGCCGGATCGTCGGCGGAGAAACCACGCGGCGTGGTTTTTACTTGCTCGCCAATCATTTCTCCAAAGTGTGAAGTGATGGCTTTTGAGCGCAACATTTTTCTCCAGTCGCTTGGATTGGCGGAGATATCGAGACGAATGCGTTTGAGGTCGTCGGCGTTGGGGTAGGAGAACCCGCAACCCACTCGTGTAACACCAGGGGCGATCCAGATGTAGTATCCTCCCCGCAGGTGAGGCATGGATCGTTTCATATAACCAGCAAAGCGCGGGTTATAGGGTGACTTGTCTTTTGCAAACCGGACATCATTGTAAATACGATAAAGGCTCTTCTTCCCGGAGGGTGTTTCCAGCCGGTCGTGGGTATTCATTTTTGCTATGAGCGCGTCCATAAATCCTTCCACATTTTCTTTCGCCTTTTCATATTGCGCCTTGTGCGCATTGAACCAATCGCGGTCGTTGTTGACGGAAAGTTTCTTTAAGAAATCGAAGGTTGCTTTTTCAACGATGGCGTTCATCTTGTATAAATCTGTGCGGTTAAAAGTAATGTAAACCTTGCAGAACGAACGCTTTTTTAATACTGCTTTGAAAATTTATTATCGAACTTCGGCACATCGTTCCGTTTCAACGGTATCTGCATCCCGCCGGTAGTCTCCAGCCAGTCGAACAATTGTGTCGATAGTTGTTTTGAAATATCCCGATACGCCGGATCGGCTATAAGATTGTTCATCTCGTTGGGATCCTTTTTCAAATCGTATAACTCGTTTTGCGTCCACAGCCCATAATAGTGAATGTATTTGTATTGTTCGGTCCGGACAGAAAACATGGTGGGTGTTTGCGGAAAGGCATACTCCCAATAATATTCGTAAAAAATTTTGTCCTTGTGTTGTGTAGTGGTTCCTTTCAGGACATCGAGGAAAGATTTGCCTTGCATGATTTTGGGAACCGCGATGCCGGCCAGCTCCAACAACGTAGGAGCGATGTCGACATTCTGTGCCATAGCATCGGTGGCGGAGCCAGGGGTGATAAAGGGAGGATATTTGATCAACAAGGGCACACGCATCGATTCCTCATAGGCATGCCGTTTGTCGATCAGGCCGTGCTCGCCAAAGGAAAACCCGTTGTCGCCCATGTAGATCACCATGGTGTTCTCTTCCAGTCCGTTGGCTTTCAAATAGTCCATCACCTTACCCACGCTTTCGTCGACGCTGAGCAACGTTTCGAAATACTTTCTGTAGAACGTGTCAAAATCGATTTGACCATGGTACATATAGTCCACCCCATGCCAACTGTGTCGCTGCTCTTTTACCCATTCCGGGAGATTGTGATTTTTGTATTCATCCGTGGCCGTGAGCGAATAGGAGGGTGGCAGAGGCACGGGCTTGTTTTTGTACCGGTCGTTGTGCCGCTTGGCAGGCTGGAAAGGAGCATGCACGCCTTTGTGCGATAAATAGACAAAGAAGGGTTTGTCCTTGCTTCTCTTGTTCAGCCAGTCGATGGCGTGATCGGTGAGCAGGTCGGCTACATAGGTAGAGTCCTTGAATTGTATTCGCTGGCCATCGATGTTCAGGCTGGGATTGTAGTATTCGCCCTGGCCCTTTAGCCCTTCCCAATGATGAAAGCCCTTACGAGGATGGTCGTCGTCATTGCCCATGTGCCATTTTCCAAAGAAGGCCGTTTGATAGTTTGCCTTTTGAAGCAACTCCGGAAAGTATTCAATGTCGTTGGGTTCGGGGGCGGTATTGTCCACCACGGTGTGTTTGTGGGCATATTGCCCGGTCAGTATGGAAGCACGACTCGGCGAGCAGAGCGCGGTCGATACAAATGCGTTTTTTAAATGCTTGCCCTCTCGGCCCAGCCGGTCGAGGTTGGGCGTTTCGGCCCAGGCGTTTTTTTTCATAAAGCCCATGGCATCGTAGCGATGATCGTCGGCAAGAATGAAGATGATGTTTTTCTGTTTGGCCGGCGCAGACTTTTGGGCGCTCGCCATCGTGGTCAGGAGGGACAACAGCAGGAGGAAGATGTTTCTTTTGTTCATGCGGTTTTGGGTTGCGTCGGACCCTGGCTTCAAATCGCTTCGGCCCGGCAAGGCAATATAGCCTTCCGCTGGAAAAAGTACTAAACGTCTTCATCAGTTCCCTTGCCAAGGTATGCGACAAGGGCAATCGCCCCATCGTACGCCTGACGACCATCGTCATTATTTGCGCACCAGGTTCCCATCCTCCAGCAACAGTTCGGCTTCCAGGGCAAAATGATCGGAAAGGTCGGCGTGTTTCGGGCACCATTGTTGGCGGATGGTTTTGATCTCCCGTCGCAGGAAGGCGACAGCGCCTTGTTCGTTGTTGCGCAGCAGCACGTAGTCAATCAGGTGCGGAGGATCACCTTCATTGTTTTTTAAATCATTTTCCAGGGGATCGAATGAATAAAAGTTGCTGCCCGACAGTTCACCATCCGAGGCTTTCAGGATTTGTAACATCTGGCCATAGCCATCCTCGTTTTTTTTGTTGATGTTGAAGTCCCCACAAATAATTTGCGGGACATAGGGCCGGCCGTATTCTTTTAACAGCTTATGATAAAACTCAACACACTGGCTATGCCGGATCCAATCGCGCCCGGAGCTTTGAAGATGCGTACCCACGATTTGAAGAGGTTGATGGTCGACGGTGATCTCCGCGAGCAGGCCACCCTTTCGTGAAAAGGCGTCGATCCCCGACCGGTTTTTGAAAATGATGGCGTGCGAACCGGTGATGGGATATTTGCTAAAGATCCACAACCCACTATTGGTTTTGTAGGAAAGTAGTTTCCGATTCGCTGGTCCCGCCTGGTAAGGATAGACGGCATCGAGGTAGCGATGGATCTGCCGGCGCGCCCGCTGGTGAAACGCTTCCTGGAACACAATGATGTCGTAGTCGCTTTGACTCAGAATTTTTCCGATCGCCGCCGCGCGGGCTTCGCGTCCCTTCACCTTTACGATGCCGGGAAGCATATAGATGTTCCACGAAAGGATCTTGATTTTTTTTGATGTCGATGGCGCGGTGTCCGCAGACTGGCACAACGCACTGGCGGTGGAAAGGAGAAAGATGACAAATACAGGTCCAGGTTTCATCCTTAATGGGTTGAACAAAGGTGGACATTATGTATTGTTGGAAAATAAAACCAGGATTACCAATTGATCATGTGTGGAACGTGATGTTATGCCAGTTTTACCTGTCTTTCGCTCTGAAAAGTTTTATAAGAATGACTATGCGTTCTGCTGGGAGGAACCGTGACGGAAAATATCAAGTGTATCAAAAAAGAAGACCCCGCTTTAACGGGGCCTTCTGATCATGGAGATGGTAGCGCTTAGCCTTTCTGCATGTGTCCGTGCTCATGCCCATGTTTCTTCCGCATATCCGCCCGCATCGTGTTCCACTTCTGAAATTGTTCAGGCGTGAGAATGCTCTTGATGGCAGCTTCATGATCGGCTTTCAATTTTTCAAAAGCGGCTTTATCCTTGGTGTCACTCTTGCGCAGAGCGCTGAATTTTTCCATGAACTGCTGATGGGCCGTTTTCATTTTTTGTGACTGGTCGTCAGACAGGCCCAGCGTGGATTTCAGCTTGGCTTCGCGCTGTTCGGAGATCTTTTGGAAATGTTCCTTCCGCTTTTCGCCGTGCTCGGTTTTAAGCTTGTCCCATTTGGTTTTTTGCTCGGGCGTCAGCACGGCTGTGATCTCGTTCTCTTCTTGGGCGCGCATCGTTTTGAACGCGGTTCCTTTGGCTTCGCGCGTTTGCGCAGAATCGCTCTTCAGTGCGGCGCGCTTGTTGACGTACTTTTGGTCGATGCTTTTGATGGAAGCATACTGCGCGTCGGTCAGTGCCAGGTCGGTTTTCATTTTCTCAAACCGGTCGGTATGTCCCTTGTGTGAACTTTTGGCGTGTTGTGCAAAAATGATCGTACTCGTCATCATCACAATTGCCAGCATTAGGCTCTTTTTCATAATCATTTGTTGTTTTGTTTATACCCTCTTTGACTCAACAAACGCACCAAGGCTTAATAAGGCTACACGGTATTAGACATACCCGGTTATTCCATCTATAAATAGGTCAAAAAATACGACCATCGTTTTTCTTTACTGGCGCCGGCAACCATCCTAATCATCGCAAAAAGCCACGCCAGGCAAAAAAAAGAGCCGTACCGCAAAGTTTTGCGAATACGTCTCCGTAAAAAGTGTCATGTAGCGAGCGGTGCCGGCCGGACGTTGCTGAAAATGGTGTACTTCCGCTCATGCAAGACCAACCACAACCCCAGGAGCACGCCATAACTTCCTCCGCGTTCCACCCATTCCCATATTTCATAGGAGGGATAAAATAGCTCGCTGGCCATTTTCCAGAGGAAAAGCAACAGCACAAGCTGCCGGAAGGGTTTCACCAGCAGGAGCACAGCGCCGCCCACTTCGGCCATGCCTACCCGGTGCGCTACCTGCAGCGGGTCGCCAAAACCCAGTGATTCGTATTGCTTTAGCAAGCCGGCTTTTCCGATCAGGTTCAGCCAACCGTGTCCAGCCAGCAGAGCAAAGGCGATGATCTGCAGGCCAATGGTAATGGCTCTCCATAGTTGTGCGTCGTCGATTTCGCGCGGCTCAAGTTTTTGGAACCAGCCTTTCAGCGTCAGCCCCGCGGTGCTGCTCACCAGGAGCAGGATGAGTGGCGCGCCGTAGTTCCCGGCGCGCTCAAAAAATTCGCCAAAGGATTCCCCCGACAGTGGACGCAAAAGGGCTGTGAACAACCCCCAGATCACCAACCACCCTGCGGCTATACGCATCGGATACAATAGCAGAATAGTACCAAAAGTGATATCCATCACGCCTACCACGGGCATGAGCTGATAAGCTACATCCGGATCAATCCCGAACACGCCAAAGTAATTGCACCACACCGCCTTCGTGATAATGCCGAATGCGCCATGGCCGATAAAGCACATGGCGCAGGCGATGCGTAGAATGTAATACAAAGAATGCGACGTTGCCTTCATGATCACTGATTTGATGCGACGGCGGTGTTACGTGTTCTCAGCCGGCGATTGATAAACTCTCCCACGGCCGTTCCCATGACTAGTCCTTTTTCGTTGGCCGGCCGGTAGTGGATACCGCCATACAGCCGGCTACTGGCCGCTTCGAGCGCGGCCTCGCGGAACGATTTGAAGCTGCGTGTCGTCAGGCCAAATTCGGTTTCCGTGGAATCGGTGAATGCAAAGTTGTCTCCGAAAACTCCGGTCAGGGTGGTTGCCGCTGCACTGGAGATCACGCTGTGACCACTCAGGTATTCCGGGAAAGGAGGCGTTTGCAGCAAGGGCACCCAGGTCTCTTCAATATACAAATTGATATAGGTCTCGGGCCGGATCAGCAAGTGACGGTATTTTTCATCCCAGCAGGCAATGAACCCATCGGCGAGTGCGAGGGCCACCTTGGCATAGGCTTCAGCGGCATGGGGCGCATCGGTATGTTCTTTTAAACAAGCCAGGTGTGTGATGTTCATCCAATGACCACCGGGCGATATTTTTTTTGTAGCAAACATCACGTGGCCCTTCACATTCATCACAAAAGGATTGCAGTCCCAGAAACGCGCAATCTCTTTTTGTTCGTCCGTCAGGTGCTTGCCGGTCTCGTATACTTCCACGGCCAGTTTATAGAACTCGCTGTTCTTGTCTTTCGAGAAGGCCGGCGGCGGCATACCTTTGAATTGGGAAGCCGAGTCGATCACGAACGTACGGATCTTTTTCCAATGCGGTTCAACGGCATCCATGTAGGCTGGAGGCGTGGGCTTCCAGGTCGACTCACTGTCCTGGATGGAATATTTCGGGAACGAACGCGTCTGCTTGTAGTTGTCCTTCGACGCCCACTTCAGAATGTGTTCCGATACTTTGGCGCCATAGGCGATCGAGCGCTGGTAAACATCCTCGGGCAATCCCGACTGGTGATATTCTTCAAGAAGGGCTTTGTGAAATTCGTCGAGCTTGTCTTCCGAAAAAATGAGCGCCCTTCCCGTCAGCAGGAGGGCTTGTACCGAAGCCAGTGGATAGCAGTAAGCCTGACCGGCTTCGGGTTGGGGCACGGGTTCCAGTCCATGCAATTGTCCCGCCATCGACACCAGGGTGGAATCCTGGTGGCGTGCCGCTTCATAAGCGGCTACGCTGGTGTAGGCGTATATGCGGCTGGCAACCGGCGGCGAGAAAATGTCGTGAACAATAATGTCCGTTATCTTTTTAACCGAGCGATGTAAACGGTCCGGGTTTAGCACGTCGGCTTGATAGTCGTTATGCGATGTGCAGGAAAGCAGGCATGCTATCGTGCACACCAGGAGTAGTAATTTTTTCATTGCAAAAATAAAAATTGAGAAAAGGAAAATGTATCACACCTTCACAGGCAAGCGCTGCGTCACATCTTGCAAAAACAAGACACGCGGGTCAGGCTTTACGAAATGAAGCGGACGAAATCAGGATACTGATTTTGGCGGGTGAAAAATTGGCGGATTGGAATCGTACCGATAGCGACTGGCGATCTCCACGAAAGTTCGGTCGATCGTCCATCCGGTGTTCAACGACTCAAGGGAATTTGTTTTTGAGAAATAATATTTTGCCGAAGAGATGACCAGTTTGATGCCGGAGCTTTGTTGTTTGCTTTCGCTGGCAAACGACTTCGAAAAATCTTTGATCTGGTTGCTGGCCTCCGTGGTTTTGTAATCGCGAATACACACCACATAAAGCGTGTCTTTGTACAACCGCTGTTTGATGAGTTGGTAATCCGTGCCTTCAAAGGAGATCGCCCCGTGGATGGGCTCATACTCGTGAGAGTCGGCGCCATAGGGGATGGACAGCGGCATTTTGATAATCATCTGGGCTCCGGGCTCGTTAAACCCCGACTGCAGTTTTTCGGTGACGCGGCTGGTGAGTTGGTTGCGCACCATCACCAAAAAAGAATAATATCCCACGGTATTCAATCCCATCAGGAACAGGAAGAGGATACTGAAATATTTTCTTAGCGGGGCCATGGTGCAGACAGTAGCGAAGGCTCGGGTTAAAGGGATTTCGAACGATAATATTACGCAATTCAGGGTATAACCACAACCCCCCGGTTTGCGGACGAGGGCGATCAACCGAAATCAAGTCTGGCAAGGGCTTTTTGACAAGGTGAAACTGGCGAAGAGGAAGGATTTGCGTTTATTGAAATACCTTATTTTTGTTTTTGCCGCCCGATTATGGGCATTCCGCATGAAACCCCTTGTGAACAAAAAATACGTACTCGAAAGATTCAACGGCAAAGGCGGATGGACCTACGCGCGCCTTCCCGAAATACGGAAGGACAAGAAAAATCCATTCGGCTGGGTAAAAGTGCGGGGGACAATAGACGGTTACGAAATACGCAAATATCACTTGATGCCCATGGGCAACGGCGATTTGTTTTTGCCCGTGAAAGCCGAGATACGCAAGCAGATCGGAAAGAAAGCCGGTGATAAAGTTCATGTGATTTTATATCCGGACAATGCGCCGCTGGAAGTTCCTGAAGAAATGTTGCTTTGCCTGAAGGACGAGCCGTCGGCTTTGAAATTCTTTAACGCCCTTTCGGAGAGCGAGCGTAAGTTCTACATCACCTGGGTGTATTCTGCCAAGCGCGAAGAGACCAGGGTCAACCGCATGGCAAAAACGGTAGATCGTTTGGTGCGCGGGTTGAAGCTTTATGAAAAGGAAACCTAAGCGCCTGAACGAAATGTGAATCGCAGGAATCTCTCAAAGCTAATTAACACAGTCTGCTCCACTTGAATATCAGTTTTTTTCTTCGACCGCAGAGAGCTTTACGGCAGGCTGATCCGACACAGGCGAGGTGTCCTTCTTTTTATTGAGAATATACACTGCGGCAATGCCCAGTAAGCCGCCAACGATCGAGTGGACCTGTGGAACTTCGTTCAGGAAAATCCACGAGCCAAGGGCTGCGGAAAAAGGAACGAGAAAAATAAAGCTGCTGGCCTTGCTCGCGCCGATTTTGGAAGTGGCAACAAAGTAGAATGTGGTGGCGATGGACGTGGTGATGGTGGCGCTGAAAAACAGGTTGCCCCAGAAGACGCCGTCGGCTTTGCCAAGGAGTGCGGCCGAAGTCGCAGGACCGGAAAAGAAGAACATCATCACCGTGCTCACGGCATACATCCAGCAACTGAATGTAGCGGGCGATCCATAACGCGATGCCCGGGCCGTGACCAAACTCAGCAGCGCCCATGAAAAGGAAGCCAGCAGGAAGTAGATGTTGCCGGCACTAAATATAGCGGAGCCATCCGTAAAGATCTTCAGCAGGATGGCGCCAGCCGATATGCCCAAAGCGAGTCCCCAAAATTCCTGGCGCGTGGGTCTGCGCCGGGCGATGATCAACATCATGCAATAGGATATGATCGGGTTGAGCACGGTTACCAGGATACCCCCGGCGCCGGCCTTGCCTACCGTGAGCCCCTTGAAGAAAAGATACGTGTATAAAGAGATGAGCACCGACGCCAGCAACATGTCGGGCAACCCCTTCTTGCTGATGCGCAAGGATGTTTTGGAGATCCACAGGATGATGATCAACGACGCGAACGTTAGGGCAAACCGGTAGAAGGAGATCGTCAGGGGAGAAGCATACACGGAAAGGATCTTTCCCGACGTCCAGCTGAAACCCCAGCAGGTCATGCTCAGGATCATGCCCAGCAGAAATAGCTTTTGGTTGGAGGCTGTCTTTTCGGTCATGCGCGTCTTGATTTTGGAAGCGAAAGATAGGGACAGAAATTGTTCCCGGTGTTGATTTAGGAAGGGTTATTTACAGTGGGTTAACGTCTCTCCCCGGAGAAAGATTCCTGCGGAAAAAGATATAAACCGTGTTTGGTTTTATTTTTTTTAAAGGGCATGACATGATCCGTGGGAGCATCAAGCTCAGATCCATTTGGATTTCCATCGAATTCGTTATCTTCGGCATACGACCCCCACGTTATGACCAGAAATTTACTGTTTGCCCTGCTTTTATTATCCGGCCTAACTCATGCTCAAAGCCACCGCTTTATGTTCCACCTGGGAGCCAACCGCGTTGTGCTGCCGGCTGTCGAAACACAAAGCGAATTGACCGCCGCCATCCCGGTGAGCACGGGCATCCCTTACTACAAGTATCCGATAACGATTCGAACGGAGTTTTCGGGCAAGGTGGGTTTTGATCTGGGCGCGAAAGCTGACTTTGCCTTGACCGACCGATTTTTTATCGCCACCGGTTTGCAAGCGTCATTTGTAAGGTATCAGAAGTCCGTAAGCATAGAGAACTTTCCTACCGCTGCTGAACCCAACGGCGCGGTAATTAACGGCGTTCCGGGGGGCTCGGTCATCTTCAATCCGGTTCCAACAGGGAACAACGCCGTGAAGCTCAATTCAGGAGGCGATGGCAAAACGTCGTTGTGGTATGGGCAAATTCCGGTGATGGCGGGCGCTTCTCTCTTTCATTCCAAATTGGTGGTGCGGGCCGGGACCATATTTTCTATTCTCGCCTATGCATCCGAAAATAAAACCCGCTACAGCCTGACCGCACCCTACACTTCGGAGACCTACAAAGACACTGATAAAAGCGCCTATCACACCTTTCAAGCCGGCGCGGCACTGGAAACTACCTATTTCATATGGCCTTGGATGGGTGTTGATCTAAGCGTTAACCATTCGCTCACCTCCCTGTACGACGATCAGTCCAAACCACGAATGTCCACGGTGTCGTTAGGATTGAATTATTGCATCGGCAAATAAACTTCCATCGCCTTTCGGCTGAATTTTTTAAATCCTCTGTTTCTCCCACCGGGTATGAAATCCAAAGAGCTGTTCATCAATGATTGACGGTAAATGTCAACGCATTTGAAGATCCATGGGTGGCGTGCGCAATGATGTTTCTTTTGCCCGTACCCAATCCTTGCGGGACGGCGATTTCCAGGGAAGTGGGGGAGATGTTGTGGATAATAGCCCTTGTCCCCCCGATGGTTACCTGGGTTACCAGGTTCAAATTGGAGCCGCTGATAATAATGTGCGCACTTGCCTTGGCGGAAGAAGGGTTAACGGAATTTAGAACGGGCAGGGAGAGTACGGTGAAGGCGATGTTGGTTGTTCCGGCGCCGTTGGAAATAATCACGTCACCCGAAACCGCCCTTTGAGGCACCGTCGCAGTGATCTCCGTGTCGCTGTTTACTGAATGCGCAGCAGTCACACCGTTGTGGAAGGCGACGCTATTCACGTCCGTAAAACCGGAGCCACGAATGGTGACCGTGGCACCCACAATGGCCGATGAGGGACTGATGGAGATTGCCGCGGGCGTAACGCTAAAGACGTTGCTGGATGAACCCGCGCCCGCCGCGCTCGTGACGACGATAGTGCCAACGCGGGCGCCGGCTGGAACGGTTGCCTCAATGGAAGTTGACGACTTCACAGTGAAAGTCGCGGCAACGCCATTGAACGAGACACCGGTTATATTGTCAAAATTAGCACCGCGGATGCTGACGGGTGTGCCGATAGGTCCCGAGGACGGAGAAAATGATGTCACTGCCGGTGCCACGACAAAGCGGTTCGTGGTCGTGTAGGATCCGGCCGGCGTGGTCACCGTGATGCTGCCAGTGGTTGCCCCTACCGGGACTTTTGCCGAGATCGAGCCCGGGGAGTATACTTGAAAATTTGAACTGCCAACTTCCGTTCCATTGAATTGCACCGACGATGCATAGTCAAAAGCGGAACCCGAGATCGTGACCGTCGAACCGACTGCGCCCATCGCCGGACTGAAGGAAGTGATTTGAGGGGGCGGGGTAACGGTGAAAATCCCGGAGAACCCGGTGCCTGCTACGGTTTTTATTTGGATCGATCCCGAGGTTGCACCGGCCGGGATATAAAACGAAATGGTATTGGATGTTATGCGGAGCCCTGAAGTGATAGCCTTACCGTTAAACTCAACGGTTGCATTATCGAAATTGGAACCGCTTAGGGTGACTTGGGTACCTACCGGGCCCGAGGTGGGCGAGATACTTTTTATCGTCGGAGGCTGGATGACAGTAAAATCCTGTGAACTGCTCAGGGTGATGTTTCCTGTTGTCACGGCAATCTTTCCTGTCGTTGAATTGGCCGGGACTTGCAAACGGATAGCGGTTTCCGACTCCAGCGTAAAGCCGCCGGTAGCTATCGCGAGTCCATTGAACTTTACCGTGGACGTTTCATCAAAATCAAAACCACCAACGGTGATCAACGTACCGACCGGACCACTGGTGGGCGAAAACGTGAGGGCGGATGAAGGGTCGACGATGTTGAAGACCGTGGCTGAGACGCCCGTACCCGAAGGGTTGGTCACCCGCACGGTGCCCGTGGTAGCCAGGGCGGGAACTTTCACCTCCAGGGTGTTCATGGAGTGTACGGTGATGTTGGCTTGCCCCGCCTCCGCGCCATTGAACTTCACCGATGAAACGTCTTTGAAATTGGCCCCGATGATGGTTATTTTCGTTTTCCCCGCCACGCCCTTTGCCGGCATGAAGCGGTCGATCGATGGCGCTGGGATAACCAAAAAATTGGTGTTGCTCTTGCCCGTACCTGCAGCCGTTTCCACGGCGATAGGCCCGGACATGGCGCCTGCCGGTACCATTGCTTTCAATTGGTTTTCACTTACGAAGATTGTCTTGGCGTACAGGTTGCCGAATTGCACCTTGGCATCGGAAAGAAAATTGTCGCCGTTGATGATTACTTCCGTGGTGACGGTTCCGCTGGCGGGTGAAAAGGACGAGACCACCGGCGCGCCTTCCACGACAAAATCAAGATCGCTGAGGGCTTCTCCTCCTTCGCCAATGACTTTCAATTTTCCGGTCGCTGCGGTTGCCGGCACAATGGCGTCGATCAACGTTGTGCCTTTGACCTCGAACTCAGCGGTTGCGTTCTGGAAATAAACTGCCGTGATGCCAGTCAGGTTTGCGCCCGAAATGGAAATGTGTTTCCCGGTGAGACCGGCCGTTGGCGAAAAAGAAGTGATGGATGGAGGTGGTACGACGGTAAAGATTGCTCTTTTTGATACGCCGCCCGCCGTAGTCACGACCACCACGTTTTCTCCAAGCGTGCTGTTGCCGGGTATGGTGATCACCAGCTGTGTATCGGAGGAGACCTCGAACGCAGTGATCTTTTGCTCACCGAGAGTAACTTCTTTGGCGTCGGAAAAATGGAGGCCTGTCAATGTCACACGCATGCCTCGCGATCCTCTGGCCGGCGTGATCGCCGTGATCTCGGGCACGGCGGGGAGCACTATGAATTCCAGGGCATTTGAAAGACCACCGTTTGTTTCAATCGTCACGCTCGTTTTTCCCGCGGCCAAACCGGCAGGTACCTGCGTGGACACGCTTTTGTTTTCGGAAGCGATCACCGTGCCCTCGCTCGTGCCGAAGATAACGCGCGTCGCGTTGCCGAGGAGCAAACCGGAAATGATCACGGCGTCACCCGCGCGCCCGCTGTCGGGTGAAACCTTTGTGATAAGGGGTTTGTCTTCCTCTTTCTGGCAGGTCGAGAACATGAGCATGCCGGCTAACAGCAAGGCGGGGAAGCGGTGGCAGAACAATTTTTTCATACAAAGAATTAAAATTTATTAAAGCCTGAGCGCTATGCGCTGTGAAATCATGGGTGAGCCGACCGTGTAGCGGGGAGGATCGAAATGAAACGGAGGAATGATTCAATGCATTCCTGCTGCTGCTAAAGCAGTGTCAAAAAAGGTCAGCTTTGATAAAGAATGGAATCGCCGGGAAGTGCTGAGGAAATGCGCGTAAACGCCACTCCACGGAGGGCGATAACATGGCCAAACAAAAACGCGCTTCAATGTAGTATAAAATCGTTTCAGTGAAAGAACGGTGAGGATGAAAATTTTCGGGTTATGGCAGAAGCCTTATTTTTTGCCATTTTTTGTTTCGGTGATTCCGGATAAATCCATGTGGAATGCCGTTTTAAAAGTTTTGAGGAAAAGAAAAACCCGGCGTTCCGGGTTCAGTAAGCGATACAAAGATCGCAACGCTAAATTTTCGGTCATGGCTGATGCAAGCTCCAGCGATTGCGAATATCACGTTTCATATCGTGTAGCTTTTGAGTGACACAATAAAATGGTGCATTTTTTTAGATCGCCGTCGCGGTATGGATGACAGGATAGGGAGGTGGAAACGGCGGATTGTCATGGTCACATTATTTTTGCTGCTTCCTTTGATCGCGGAGGCTAAGCCTTTATTTTTAGAACCGCTGTTGCCCATCTTATGCGTAAACTGTTACTATCGTGGACAATTTTTTGCACTGTGGTTTTCGTGGCCACAGGCTGGGCTACGGATTTTTCGACCATTGATATCCAACTTCATGACACATATTTTACGATTCCACCGGTGCACCTGTTTTTGGCTGTTGGAGCGCTCGGGTTCATCTTTCTCGGTGCGGATTGGCTGTCACGGAACAATAAAACTTTGACCCTGATGGTCTTCCTATTGGACGGCATGTTGTTTCTTTTATTTGCCTCGGCGACGGTTTTTACATGGAGACAGTCGCTTAGAATTTCGAGGATATATCCGCCCTATGCAGGAGATCCATCGATGAAGGTTTTGGTTTTGTCGTTTCCAGCAGGAATGATGTCGATCGCTGTGCTGCTGTTGTTCCTGGCCATGCGAGCGCTGTGGAGGATCCGGAGATTCCAGCAATAAGCGCGCTTTTAAATCTCCTACCGCTCTTGATGGTGTTCTTCACCAACGAGATTCGTTGCCTGTCACCTTAATCCTCATAGGTATCATCCGTCCCCAAGGCCACTAAAAACACGATCAGAGAAACCCACATGCGTTCCATCTTCATTTTAATACGCTCTCGCAAAATCACGTAACACAAATATTGTTCTGGAGGGAAGACCGGAACGAAGGGGGAAATGTTGGATGGTTGAGATTATTTTGCGCTCATCACAGAATGTCCTTTACTACCGGCACCCTAACGAGCATTGATGCGACAACAAAACTCAGGCCCACAGAAATGCCACCGGTGATCACAAACTTCAGCAGCGAGGGCAGGTGCACATCTTTCAGCAGCAGGGAAACAAGCAACAGCACCAGCGGGTGAATGACATAAACGGCATAGGCGCTCCTTGAGAACGCTTTTGTCACACGCCCTTGGTCGTTCCACTTTTGCCGGGCAATGCCGAGCCACGCCATGATCAGCGATATGCCCAGCAGTTGTTCCCACAACGCATTGACGAACGATTGCACGGTTGGTCCTCCCAGAAAAGCATCGAGCTCACTATGCGTGACGATTTTCAGCAAATAGATGCACGGGAATCCCACTACGATCAGCAGCAGGGCGATCCTCAACCAAAACCTGCCCTGTTGAAGGGACACAGACGATAGCCATTGATTTTGGTAGGCCCATATCCCCACGATGAATAGTGCGATGTACTGCGGAAAATGGGCGAATTGAAATCCGACCGGATCGAGCGTCCAGCCGATGGGAAAAAATATGCGCACCATAAAAGAGATTAGGCCCAGGCCCAGCGCGAAAAGAAAAATAGCAGGATTACCAGGCAAAGCTTTCGTTTTGTTCGCCTTCTCTGCGGCGAGTGAGCGACTTAGCGCATACACGACCGTGAACAGCAACAGCGCTGCCGTAAACCAAAGCACACCGATATTTATCCATTCATCGCGACCGATAAACACATCATACCAGGATATCGGCTGGTTCATATTTAGCCGGACCAGCATATAGATCATCACCGGGGTGATGACCAGCGAATAAAAAACAAGGGGTATGCCCAATCGCTTCAGCCGGTCCAGCAGGAAGCGATATCGGCCTTTGCGCGTGTACGATGCTGGAATGAAATACGACGACAACAGGAAAAAGAACCCCATGAAAAACGCCTGGTTCGTAGAAACGAACACAGTGAGCAACAGGCCTGACACCAGCCCATCGGCCGGTTCGGAATAATACCATCCGCCCGGCCCACCATAGGTGATGGCGGTATGGTGCAGAATCACCAGCACGGTCAAAGCGATGCGGATGTTGTCAATGTAGTTTTCGCGGGCGTTCTGCATAGGTTTATTCTCAGGGACCGCCCAAGGTAAGAAAGGTTGCTTTGGGAACAAGATGAGTCAACCGCCTTTAAAAAACAGGCCTGTCAATTCCGCCGGTATTCCCTAGCCTCCAGGTTGATGCGGACGACCTCATCCAAAACCATGCTCTTTTCGCCAAGCATGAAGTCGAGCCTGTTCATTTCGAAATGTCCTTCGTAGCGAATGGCTTTTTCTTCCAGGACGCGTGAAAAGACAATGGTCACAGGCTGCGTAATCGATTTTATGGTAAGGTCAAAGTCGCCCGCGAAACTTTGTCGGCCCGTTTTTCTAAAACGCTTTGACTGGAGCGTCATCCGTGGGTATTGCCGGGTGTGAAAGAAATCTTCTTTCTGCAAATGCTTGTCGCGAATGGCGATGCCCGTTCGAATGGTCGCGGGGTTGGCCGTGGCGCGGATGGTACTGTTTCCCAGATCGGCGGGATCAAAGTTGATATCGGCATTCCCATCGAGCGTGCCCGATACGGTAATGCCCGCATTCGTTGTTGTAAACGATAGCTGGACAGGGGTTGCTGGTTCCGGGCGGATGCTCGCCACCAGCAACAGCAGGATGACCGGCGCCAGCCAGGGAATGGATTTTGCCATCACAGGGTTTTTAAAAATGCGATCAATGCTTTCTTATCTGCGTCGCTTAAATCAAGACCAAAAGGATGTCCTTTCACCGCCATGGTTTTGACATGGGGTGGTAAATAGCCGGAGGGAACGTAGTCGGCTTGAAGACGCTTTGGATCCAACACCTCTTCCAGTGTGGTGAGATGGCCATTATGAAAGAAGGCACCGCGAAACCACGCACCGCGGAGGGAGGGAATTTTGTAATAGCCCGTACCCCGACGCGCATACAAGGCAGATGCCGAATCCGTTTCTACGGAAACATTGAAGATGTCATATTTCCGGAAGTGATCGGCCGGTGGTGTAAATCCATTTACAGGCGTTAATTTATTGTTGGTATACAAAGGCGGCGTGTGACACGTCACGCACCCGGCTTCGGCGAACACGAATTTTCCACGGTTTGTCAACGCCGCGGGATATGTATTAGGATTTTTGGGAGGCTGAAGGGAATAAATGTATTGTGTCAAGGCATAGAGTTGCGCATCCGAATATCTTTTTCCAACATAGCCAAAGGGATGGTTCCATTCGGAAGGCGCCGGCAAGGTCGTATGATCCCCTTTGGCGGCGGGGATGTAGCCATCGTAGGACGTGAGCATGTCCAGACCTTGGTTGAAGGCTGCGTAGCGCATCATGTCGCCGGGATTGTCGTGCCGCATCAGCCCGGTGTGATCGAGGTATTTGATGTCTTTGATGCCGATGAGACTGGGGACCGTCAGGGGATACAGGTAGCCGCAACCTTGGCGATCGACGACGCCGGCGGGTATGGCTTGAAAGTAGCGAACGAGTTCGTCTTTTGTATCGGCAAGCACTTTGAATGCCGCTGGTGCCCAGGGCGCCCAGGAGAGTTGCCGCGTCGCTTGCTGCATCACGGGAAATGGAATTCTTTCCGACCGGATGGCGTCGACCAGCCCCGCGCTGCTGATCACGTTCCCTTGTCCCCCAGCCACGACTTCGCCCGATTTTAAGATGCGGGTGTGACAGGAAGCGCAAGACAGGGAGCCGATCAATAATTTTCCTCTTTCAGTGATCACATACCGGTTGAATGCATAGCGCCCATCCGAGGTTAGCGATGTCTTGTCCGGGGTGAGGTTGCCGGCTTTGAGCGCCGTGGTGTGGCCATTGAACGGTGTATAGGCCACGGGCCATTGAAACACCAACTCGCCGGCCTTGATCCAATCTTCCGGCGTTTTAAGTTTTGCCGGATCGAACACGACTTCCGGCGCAAGCGTTCGCAACGAATCGACATAGCCGGGCTTTTCAAACTCCTGCACATAGACAGGGTACGTTTTGTAGATCACGTGCTCCGGAAGCGATTCATAGTATTCGCGGGGTGCATACTTCACCACGGTGGTGGTGTCGGGGGGTGGCAAATGAAAATATTTTATGGCCGCCATATCCCAGGTTACCGGAACGGTTTCAGGAAACCGGGTGAATGCCAAAATAAACGCAGTGACAGCCAGAGCCACAAAAATGGTGATATGTTTTAGCATAGTAGTAAAAACACAGCCTGCGCTGTGGATGAGGTTTTTTTTGAACACGCAAATTTTCACAGAAGAAAATCACCGGGGTATAGTTCCAAAGAACCATTTGCCGTTTATCTGCCCGGTGTCACCGTATGGTTGACGTGACGCGGTTCTTTTCCTGGCTGGTAATTTCCAATTTCACGTCATAAAATTTTGAAGCCGATGAGTGTCGCCCGGAAAACCGTGAACGCATTTTTGGATTTGTTTCCCAAGAAAGAAGCGCTCGAAACCTTTGCGAGTTTTAAAGCGGAAGAAGATCGCGAGATCATCCTGCAAAAGCTCCGTTTTGCTGAAACCGTTTTCCCCGACCAGGCCCTGACGATGTGTCCCATTTCCCACCCCAACATGTCTTACTTCAGCATGAATTGTGAATACATATTGGGACACCCGCATGAAAAGCTGGCCGGCATGCACATTTCGGAATTCTTTCAATTGGCCCATCCGGAAGACGTGCCTTACGTGCAGCAGTGCTTTGCTTTTATAAAACGCCTGGCGCCTTTCGATCCCACGACGCATCGGTTTTCCATTTATTACCGTTTGCGCAATGCTGCGGGAACATACTTTTATATCCGGAACGAGAACCTGGCCATAGCAACCGAGCACAACACGTGCTTGTACCTCATGCTTTTCAGCAATATTTCCAGGGATGAGAAGTTTTATCATGTGAAGCTGGAAGTGAGCCGGAAATCAAAAGGCAAATTCATGCCGGTCTACACCTACAATCCCAAACAGGAAGAGCGCCCGATCACGCCACGGCAAAATGATATTGCGCAGTTGATCGCCAAAGGCTACACCAACCAGGAGATCGCCGCGCAACTGAACGTGAGCATATACACGGTCAAAAATCATAAACAACTGCTTTTTAAAAAGGTAAACGTGAAGAATTCCGTCGAGCTGGCGCACTATGTAAGAAGTCAACGCCAGTCGACGTTGTAAAAAAAATATTCTCGTGCTAAACATGGCCGCTTCACGTCGCAAGCAAGCAACCGCCCTGTCTTTCGTGGACTAATTTGAATAAAACTGTTTTCATTGAGGATTAAGGTTGTTTTTCGTTCGTCGGAAAGCCTTGGCCGTTGCCACCAAAAAACACTTCAATGGATTTTATTTTTCCATTGATAAAATTGAAATATTCAACATTCCGGATCACTTTGTTTTCTTTGGTGATAACATGAACAATGGCAAAAGCCTCGCGTTCATTGCCGGTGATGTTGGCAAATTCAAATTTCTGGATGTGTTGCGCCTGCACCCAGCATTTCTCTTTGAATTTCGCGATGGAGATGTGATCGTCGGGCGCGGCGCTGGTGAATGTAAATCCTTCGGCCAGCTGGGCCGAAACCTGGTCCCAGTCTTTGTTGGCCCAGCCCGCAAAATAGGCTTTGATAATTTTCTCGTACGCTTTGTCTGGTTTACCCGGGGTCTGGGCCACCGCCGTGTAAAAGCTTGAAAACAAACAGATCAGGATGGGGATGACGTTTTTCATAATTGTCTTTTAGGTTTGGGGAAGAAGTCCTTTTTCCGTAAAGACAATCCTGGTTTTGGATTCCGGACATGCGCCTGGCGATTTTTTTGAAGGGATTTAGTCCTTTAGGCGGGATTTATTTTTCTCGTAATTCCACGCGCCGTAGCTCTTTGTCCATCCCTGAGTTTTGTGGCGGTACCAGAAATGCAAGGCCAATGCCGGAGCCAGTAGAATAAGAAAGGTGATCCACAGCCACGGGCTGCCCCAGAGGAAGTATATCAACGCTGCGATGATGATGTACTTCACGACCCTAAACCAGACGGGTTGGGAATGTTTTGAAAAGGCAACTTCCAATTCTCGTTTGAGGGCGTTTTTGAGAGGCATTTTCGCTTGGGTTTGGATGACTAAGGTTTCACCGTAATGATCACTCTCTGATAGTGCGTTAATTTTGGAACACCTGTCTCACTCACTTCTAAAATAATGTGAATGGTATAACCTTCCTTTGCGTCCTTTGGGACGGTGAAAGAAGTTTTACGCTGCCCGGCTCGCTAAAAGATATTTTTCCTGTATACGTGTCAACTTCTTCATACTGCCACCACAAGAAATTTACGGCATTTTCGTCCGGGTCCTTCGCTGTTCCCGCTAATTTAATTTCTTTTCCAGGTTTTTGCCGTTGCCCTGTTGGCGTGATCGAGTTTTACAACCGGAGCATGGTTTGCCTTTGCATAGGTAACACGCACCAATCGGCGCGCGCAGTTGGCCTTGGCAAAAATTCAGATTCTGCCATTTCATGCTCCAAAAAATCCGGCAGATCAGGAACTAAACCCATAGGGTGACGTTCATCCTATCTCAGGGCGTGACGGGCTGGTTTAGGATGATCGTTAACATTCCCGTAACCCATCAAAATTAAATTTCATTTATTTTTTTGCCCAGGCAGTGGGTTGTAGAAAGCTGGAGAGAACATGGTTGACGCGTCGACGCATTTAAAAATGTCTCGGTTGAAAGGAGTTTCAATCGCGGAAGGACTTGTTTTTGTTTTGTTGGTGGGGAGCTACTTGCGCGGTTTGTGGATCCCCTTGATGGACAACGATTCCGCGCACCATGCACTCATCGCTTTGCGCATGGTGGAGACCGGGAACTATCATGAGCTGATCTTCCGGGATGCGGACTATTTGGACAAACCTCATTTTTTGTTCTGGGCCGTTGCATTGTTCTTCAACATGTTCGGCGTGTCGGCGTGGACCTATAAGTTGCCGTCGCTCTTGTTTTCTGCTGCGGGTGTTTATGCCACCTATCGATTGGGCAAAAGAATCTTCAATGTGCAGACCGGACAACTTGCCGCCCTGATCTTAACGTCGTCGTACGCGTTCTTCCTGGCTAACAACGATGTTCGCATGGATGCCATCCTCACTTCGGCCATCATTTTTACAACGTGGCAGCTAGTCGAATGGATACACGCGCACCGGCTGCCCAATATGTTTATGGCGGCTCTTGGGTTTGCGGCGGGGTTTGCCACAAAAGGGATCATCGGCCTGGTGATGCCGGCTTTGGCGGGGCTGCTATACATGTATCAAATCAATAATTGGAGTGTGTGGCGCGGGATGCGTTGGCTTGGGATGGTCCTAATGGTAGCCCTCCTGTTGCTCCCGGTTTTTTACAGCATGTATCTCCAGTTCGACTTGCATCCCGAAAAGTTGATCCGGGGTAGCACCGGCAACTCCGGCATACTCTTTTTATTATTCGGACAAAGTGTGGGGCGGTATAGCGGCACGGCCTGGGGCACACTGGCGCAAAATGAGCCTTTGTTCTTTGTCCATACTTTCTTGTGGGCTTTTCTGCCCTGGAGCCTCATGGCGTTGCTGGCGCTCGTGAGTAGCGCGAAGGATCTTTGGAAAAGCCGTACCATATTGTGGAAGCGAAACGCCTTCAAACCTGCTTCGTTTTTTCTGGTGGCAACATCTGCGATCATATTTTTATTGATATCCGGATCACGCTTTAAGTTGCCGCATTATCTCAATATTTTATTTCCATTTTTTGCCCTCCTGACCGGTTCATTTCTTGCTACCCATGCTGCATCGCGCGGGAGGCTGATCCGCATGCTTCAATACATTACCCTCGGCGCCTTGCTCATCGTGACCTGCTTTTTGAATGCCTATGTTTTTCCGGTGGAAAGCATAATGGGGAGAACGATTGTCGCGGTTGTGATGATTGTCGTTGCTGTATGCGTCTATCAAAGGAGGAAACAGCTATTGCTGATCACCTTGTTGGTGACGTCTTTTTGCTATGCGCTGTTGAATTTTAATTTCTATCCAAAAGCCCTTGCCCTGCAAGGCGGCAGTCGCCTGGCCCGGTACGTGAAGGAAAAAAACATTTCGGTCGAAGATTTGTTTTACGTACAGGGCTATGGCGCGTCAAATAGTTTTGATTTCGCGTTAGGCAGGATCATTGCCGCCAAACCGATCGATCGATTCGATGCGCCGGCGTACATCGTTACGGATGACGGGGGGAAGATTGCTTTGTTGAACGCGGGCCTTCGATTTGAAGAATTGAATGCCGTTCAGGATTTCAGCGTGTCGGTATTGAGTAAAGATTGGATGATACCCAAAAACAGGGTCGCTTTTCAGAATAAATTGTACCTGCTTCTCCTGCAGCGTTAATTCATTTTAAGTCCTGGGCCAATGTTGTCGTTATCAGAATTTTTGCAACGGCTGGAAAAAAATAAAATCTTAAAAACCGTGAAATCAACCTGAAATCAACGACTATCCGAATGCAATGTTAAGTTTGTGTTAACTCATTTAACATTTAATTAATATGAAATATCTTTGTATAGCATAAAAAAATCAACCCATGAACAAGACAAAAAAGGCCGAAATAAAGGAATCTGTAAATAAGGCTTTATCCCAGGTGCTGGAAGATCTGAAGATCTCCCAACCTTCCAAAAAAACAACGAAGGCCATCACCAAGGCCTCTAAGGTGTTGAAGAAAGAATTGAAAGACATTCTGAAAAAGAACGACCGGAAGGCTGCCAAACCAACCAAAGCGCCGAAAGCAAAAAAGGAGAAAGGCCTTACCAAAGTCTTGGCACACGCCGTGTGAAATTTCTTGAGAGACCACGTTTCAAAGCGTCATTAACCTAAACGGCAAACTTTCCCTCGCGGGTGAAGGCGATCAAGGCCTTCACCCCTGGAGGAAGGGATACATCCACTGCCACCTTCATTTCTACTATCTCCCAGCCCGGCGTCCGCTCTCGTCGCAGAACGGGCAATTTCAATTTGCCTCCAGTAATTCCCTACTTATTCGCTGAAGAATTCCTTAATTCAACGCACGACCAAAACCATAGTGCATGCGAAACGTATTGAAATACCTGCGATTCTTGTCGAAGCACAAGACGTTGCGTGCTATTCACCTGGACACAACCCCGGCTCTGGTTTGTGATCGCGGGATTTATTTTAATATACGGTCAGGCAGGGGCAGGACGGTTTAGGAAAGGGGAGGCCTAATTTGCATCGCGAAATACGCGTTCCGCTGACCATCTTTGTATATGAAAAATAAATGTCTCCCCAGGATTTGGTTTGTACTGACAACGGCCCTCTGCTATTCAACGATGGTAAGTGGCCAGGACGCTTTTAAAGAAGAGCGGAACGGATGGCTGCAGCAGGCAGAGAAGAGTCAGCCGAAGTTGATCGAAAGTACAAAGGAACCGCTGTCGCTCGTTTCGATCGAACAGGACGAAAAGGCCTTCCAGCATTGGAAAGCTGTGCGATCCTTTCCCATGGATTCGCTCTATAGCCGTTCGTTTAAAAAACAATCTGGCGTGGTCGCAGATTTTGGCGAACACCTGACGGGCTTTTTTAGTTTTTCGGTGGAGGCTTTTGGCAGGGCCGCCGACGCGCCGCTACGTCTGAAGTTTACGTTTGGCGAAGTGCCTTCGGAATTGGCTACGCCGTTTGATCCGTACCCCGGAGGACTCAGTCGCGCCTGGTTGCAAGACGAGATCGTGACCGTCTCGGATGTGCCGGCCGTCATTACCATCCCGCGGCGTGTTGCTTTTCGCTATGTGAAGATCGAATTGCTGGGCAGTTCTGTTTACTCCGATTTCCGCATCAGCCGGATGTCGTTCAAAGCCAGTACGTCCGTCGACACCACACCGGCGCCGCTGGAGTCGTCGACGGATAAAATGGTGGCGGACATTGACCGGATCAGTTTGGTGACGCTAAAAGAGTGTATGCAAACCGTGTATGAAGACGGACCCAAACGGGACAGACGGTTGTGGATCGGCGATCTGTATTTGGAATCGCTGGCCAACATGTACTCGTTCAAAAATTATGAGCTCACAAAACATTGCTTGTATCTCCTCGCCGGTCTCAGCTATGAAAATGGCGTCGCTCCCTCCAATGTTTTCGAACGGCCCAGTCCACACCCGCAGATCAATCCGCTATTCGACTATGCGTTGATCTACAATGTTGCGGTCAAAGAATATTTGCTGGCGACGGGCGATCGCCAAACGGCCACTGATCTTTGGCCGATCGTGAAGAAGCAATTGGAGGTCCCCAAAAAATATCTGAGCAAAGATGGCATGCTGGACTATGAACGCGCCAATAAAGAATGGTGGCTGTTTTTCGATTGGCGTGTGGGGCTCGACAAACAAGCCGCATTGCAAGGTGTGGTGATATGGGCATACAAAAACACGTATGAACTGGCCAAGATGCTCGGCAAGGAGAAAGAAGTATCGGAGCTACCTGACCTCATAAAAAAAATGACGGCGGCAACACATAAAAATCTGTATGATAAAGCAGCCGGCGTCTTTGTAAGCGGAAAAGACCGACAGGTTTCGTACGCGTCGCAGGCCTGGATGGTGTTGAGCGGTGTGGCGACAAAAGCCGAGGGAGCAAAGGCGTTGCGCAAGTTGCCCAGTATGCAAAACGTAGTGTATCCGGGCGCTCCCTATTTATACCACTATGTGATCGAAGCGATGATTCAATGCGACATGAAAAAAGAAGCCAGGGACCTGGTGGTCGACTATTGGGGTGGCATGGTGACAAAAGGCGCCGACACTTTCTGGGAAGTCTACGACCCGAAGGATGATTTTTTGTCGCCGTATAAATTTTTCCCGGTCAATAGTTATTGTCACGCCTGGAGTTGTACGCCCACTTATTTCATTCGCAAGTATCCGGAAATTTTTCAGCACTAAAGTCTACGGCAGCACAGCAGGAATTCGCAGGGCTTGTTGACGAGCTTATGCGTTAGCACGCAAACCTCAACATTCTCATTTTTTCAGCCACGCCTTGTCTCTGGGAATCCGGACATCTTTCGGGATGCGCCGGAGCGGTTCCACGCACAAAAATTAGCGTAAGCCGCTTGCCGGTGTAAAATTTAATGGTAAGTTTGTACTTACGGTAAGTGAATAGTTACCATTAAAAACTGTCATTTCTTTAAAAATCAGCCCCCTAACGAAATGAAAAAGCAACCCATAAGCAGTCACGAAAAAGCCTTCCATGCGCTGGGCGACCCGACCCGCAGGGCCATTTTTGAAAAGCTGCGTGTGCGGCCGCTGGCGGTGGTGGACATAGCCGACGGGTTGCCCGTGAGCCGGCCGGCGGTTTCGCAGCATCTGAAAGTTTTGAAGGCTGCCCGGCTTATCCGGGTTCACCGGGAAGGTACCCGGAACCTTTGCCAGATCGACACCCGGGGTGTCTTGGCGATGCGCAATTACTTAGACAATTTCTGGGATATAGCCCTCACGGCCTTCAAACAAGTTGCAGAAAAACAGAAGAAACATGAATAACACAAAAACCGGATCCATTCGGAAGGAACTCCTGGTGGAAGTTTCGCAGGCAACAGCCTTCAAAGTATTCACCGAAAAAATGGATCTGTGGTGGCCACGCACCCATCACATCGGCAAGTCGCCCATGACCGAGTTTGTGCTGGAGTCCAAGCCAAAGGGCCGCTGGTATTCCCGTCACGAAGATGGTAGTGAGCAAGACGTCGGTTACGTGCTGACGTGGGATCCCTATGGGCTGTTGGTCCTTGCGTGGCAGATCAATGGAAATTTTCAGTTCGACCCCAACCTCGTCACGGAAGTGGAAGTCGTTTTTATCGCGGAGGCTCCGGAGGTGACGCGGGTGAAATTCGAACATAAAAACCTCGAACGCCTCGGCGGAGGGAAAGCGGTGGAAAGTATGGACGAGGGCTGGAGAAAAATTTTGGACCTGTATAAAAATGAAACCAAATAATCGCTTATGGCATTCAAAATAAAACCAAAGCATCTGGTGCGCGTCGCCGCGTTGTTGATGGCCTTTCATACCCTTGGACATACGATGGGCGCCCTCGGTTGGAAAAAAGCTCCAAACGCCGACGTTGGCGTCGTCATCGATGGCATGCAGACAGCGCATTTTGATTTTATGGGAAGATCGGCCACGCTGGGGCAATTCTACGAAGGTTATGGGATCACGATGATCCTCGTGCTGGCACTGATCACGTTGCAATTGTGGATGCTGTCGGGTGACACGGGACAACCTAAGGCCAACCAAATGCTGGCGTCTATGGCCGTGTTTCTGATCCTGATGGCTGTTCTTGAATATGTTTATTTTTTTCCGATGGCCGCCGCGATTTCGTTTCTGGCGGGAACCTGTGTGATGCTTTCGCTTATCGGCACCAGACGATCCGGTCAGCCCGGTTAGCAGTGTGTGGCGTTAGCGGACCTATTCGAATCTTATAGAGGGTATGGGTAACACGAGTGGTCATCACCATGCGATGCAACGGCGTCATTACCGATCGTTTTAAACCCGCTTTTGGAGCCGTAAAACGCGGTTGGAAATATAATGTCTTTGTAGCTCGAATTTGAGACACCCGATACACGTCATTTGATTTAACGTTTTATGGTGAGGAATCGCGGTGTAAAAACACCATCGTAACTTTGCGGGGCCGGCGGAGTCTCTGTTTACTATATGAAATGTGCCCCAAGTTTTTCCCAAGTTTCAAACATTTCGTGGTTGTTCGCCAATTTCTCCAGCACTTCAACTTCCGTTAGCGGCGGCTTCTTGAGACGACCAACCATATTGCGAAAGCATTCGACGGCTCGACCTTCGTCGAAATCGATCAGGGTTGATATAAAGACATCAGGATGCTGCGCAACAATACCAAACCGTTGCAATTGTGCTGCGGGAAAATCATTCAAATTTAGGGTGACAATTATTTCAGCGCCGGCCTTAATAGCAGCAGCGACAACATGACGGTCATTAAGATCTGGAAGTTCGACACTTGCAATCAATGACTCATAGCCCGTAACACAGGAGTCCGGGAACGCCATTGCCATTTGCTGGACAGTCTTTGGCAACGCCTCTTCCAAATCCGGTCGATTTTTCAGGAGGTTCCTAGTCCATTCGCTTTCAATTTCGCGCGTCCATTGGGGGCGAAAAAAATCGGCGGCGGCAAAACTTAATAGAAGGTCACGGATTGGTGCCGGATATAGAACACAAGCATCGAGAATAACGGTAAAATTGGAAGCATGAATCATTTAGTATCCCATGCCTAATTCCTGGGCTTGATTGGCTAGAAATTCCAAGCTCGCGCGGCGCTGGTCTTTCATCTTTGATGCATAGGTTACCACATCTTCAACTTTCACGCGACGATGTGTTCCTACTTTGCGATAGGAAATTAGACCGTCGTCCAATAATTTTATAACAAACGGCCGCGACACGTTCAAAATGTTTGCAACCTGCTGCGTAGTCATTTCAGCATCGGCAGGCATTATTGAAACACCCTTACCTTCAGCCATGGTATTTAGAATGATAGAAAGATAGTGAATCACTTTTTTGGGGACCGATATTATTTCCTCACCCCCACCAATGGTTAATTTAACAGATGCAACGGCTTTCAGCTTCTTCTCTTTTTGGTCAACAATTTTCAATGATTTTCGCGCGATTTCCTGCTCTGCCTGCGATGTATATTCTAATAGCGCTTCCATAGTTTTTGATATGTTTTTTAAATATACTAAACGCAATAATCGAAACAAAGTTCCGGTAAAAACCCTCAGGGTATTGAAAAAATGGGCTTTTTATACCCATTTATTTTGCACGACTCCTTGCCTTTTTGTGGGACATCTTGACCGATCGGAAGGCTGCGATCCCCAGTTCAACCTCGCCTTGATTGACTTTGGCGACACGAGCACGATGTTCAGGAAGAAGGATTTTAAGGATGACCAATTGAATGAGCTGGCCACTTCAGTCGCAGCTGACGGCATCCCATCCACCATTTCCTTCAAATGACGGGCAAATGACGGGTGAAAATGGGTTGAGCTGGTCCGCTTCTGCCCGTTAAATCCGTAACATTGTGTCTTTGAAAACTTATGATGCAACAACCGGAATTGGGGAAGCGACTCACTGCTTTGCGCAAGGAAAGAAACCTTACGCAAGAGGAGTTGGTCGAAAAAAGTCATGTCAGCGTGCGCACCATCCAGCGCATTGAGGCCGGTGAGGTACTGCCCCGCATGTCGACCGTGAAAATTTTACTGGAGGCGCTTGGAGAACGCTACGAGTCATTTTCAGCAAACGCCCCTCAAGTCATGGAAACACAAAAAAGCATTTTGCCAAACGCCAACCGGAACACCGTGTTAGTGGCCGTATTGGCCGGGGCTGTTTACCTGGTCGCACAAATTATGCTGAATGCGATGGACATTGCCTGGATCACCGGCGACCATGACTGGGGATTTGCCATGAATGCTATCTACACGGGATTCACAGTCGTTATGGTGGTTTCGTATGCATTGTTTGCCCGTGGATTTGTGGTGTTGAGTACCGTATTCGAGAACACCCTATTGAAGATGATCGTCTACATGCTCGTGATTGCCACGGTGGGCATGGGCGTTCTGGATATAACGTCATTGTCGGTAGAGGATGTGGAGAGTTTGTGGCTCCCTTACGGTATGGCCGCGGTGCTGTTTGGCGCTTTAAGCATTGTATTTGGCGTCGCCCTTATTCGCCTGCAAGACGGCATGGGCGAACTCTCGCGAATCGCCGGCATGTTGGAAATTGTGATGGGCTGTCTGTTGGTGACCGTCGTGCTATTTTTTATCACCTATGTGATCATGATACCCGCCGTGATCGTAGAGATATTGGTGCTCTATCGCGGATATGAATACCTTTCCCGGGCTGAACCTGTGGAAGCGGTTCGTGTATAAAATGGTTTGGATAATTGGATTGGAGTGTGAATTTTTTTTTCGGCTTATAAATATTTCTTCGCTTTCAATAGTCTGACCCAAACCTGGTAGCCGGCCAGGTTAAGGTGGAGTCCATCCGCCTCGGCATACTTCGGATCGAGTTTGCCATGACTGTTGCTAAGTTCTTGGCTCAGATCGATGTAAATAAATCCCTTTGTTGGGGCCTGCTGCTTCACCTGTCGGTTGACCAGGCTTACCGTCTCATTTTTATTGAACGCGTCCGGATATTCGTTTTTTACATTGTCGTTGGTGGGTAAAATGCTATGCACATAGATCTTTGTTCCCGGGGATTGCTTTTTTACCCGTTCCACAATGGTCATTATATTTTTTACAATGATGTCGACGGGGATGTTCTGGGCGACATCGTTGATGCCGATCTTTATAAAAAGTTTGCCGGGCTTGCGGACAATCACATCGTTCAGGCGGTCTAAAACACCAAACGTATTGTCTCCCGCAATCCCTCTATTGATCACGGTCGAATCGTTCAGAAGTTTCTTCCAGTCACCAAACTCGGTGATGCTGTTCCCCAATAAAATGATCTTGCCTTTTTTGATTGGCTCGTTTTTGAAAAGAGCTACCCTCGCGGCATAGTGGTCTTTTGCATACCGGATGGTGTCATACCTTGTGTTTTGTCCGTTCACCCCGGTGGAGGTCAGCCCAATAAAAAGTACAAACAGCAGTTTCTTCATTCGATAATATAAGTAAGTATGACCTTCGTTTCCTTTTGATACGCAAAGCTATGCCTGGCGCCAGACAAGGGATGTGCAGAAGTTCTCAAAAAAGCGGCGGAAGGCTGATATTTGCGTTGTTCGTTTGGTATATTAACCAGTCCTATGTATTTCACTTCTTTACCGGATCATACGAAGCCTGGATTTGATGAGCAGTTGCATTTTAGCAAATTCAAAAAGCACAATATTATTTTTAATGCGCAGAGCAGTCATGCACATTGCGATGATCACGTAGGGTGTCTTTCGTTCAAGACCGTGTTGCGGGGAGAGGAGTGGTATACCGTCAATCATCGCCGGCTGGCGGTGAGCCCGGGACGGTTCCTGGTCTTAAACGACGATCAAACGTATTCCTGCCGCATCAATAAAGGTGAAAAGGTAAGCGTGCTCTCGATTTTCTTTAAAAAGGAATTTGCCTCGGCGGTGTTTCACGATGCCCGGCACGAGGAAGAAAGCCTGCTGGACGATCCTTTCCCCAAACCTGCGAAGGCCCTTGAATTTTCTCAGACACTCTATAGCCTGGTGTCGCCTTTGAAGTTACAGTTGTCAAACTTGATTTCAGCGTTGGAGACATACGATGCCGATGTTGACCGGATCGATGAGCACCTCACGTTTCTTTTGCTGGAGTTGATCCGATCGCACCAATCGGAATCCGTGCGTTCGAAAAAAGTAAGCGCGGTGAAGCCTGCCACCCGGGCGGAACTGTACCGACGGCTGTGCATCGCCCGGGACGTCTTGCATTCGTCTTATATGGACCGACTGGATCTGAATAAGATAAGTGCGTTGTCGTGTTTGTCTGTCCCTCAGCTGATCCGTCAATTCAAAGCCGTGTTTAATACAACGCCCCACCGGTATCTTGGAGAGGTCAGGGTTAGGCGTGCTGCCGAACTCTTGGAGTTTAGCGACAAGCCTGTGCATGAAATAACGTGGGAATGCGGATTTGAAAACGTCAGCGCATTCTGTCGGGCATTCAAATCGGCGTATGGTGTTCAGCCGCTTCGCTTAAGGAAAACGAAGGGCTAAAACAAATTGCGCACCGTGCACACGGCTGGCGACGCTTTTGTGTGAGCCAAACGATCGGATGCTGCGCGTGTCGCACCGCAAACCTGAACGGCGCTGACGCCGTGTTGAGATTATTATAAAGAATATATATCTTGGTTATAAATTAGATCGGGCTATTTTTTAACATAGCCTTAATCCATAATGGTTTTCACTCACACGCGGCTGCTCTATTTTTGAGATATAATTCCAGACGTTCATGATTTCCCCAACAGGATACAATGATCTTAGCGATGAAAAACTTCTGGCCTTGTTAAAGGACGGTCAGGAAGAAGCGTTTGATCACCTGTATTTCCGTTACCGGAATAAACTGCTTTCGGTTGCTTATAACCGGCTGAAGGCAAAGGAAATAGCGGAGGAGATCGTGCAGGATGTGTTCGCAGACATCTGGCAGAAACGGCAGACCCTTCAGATCAGGAATACACTCTCGGCGTACCTCTGCACGGCAATCAAATATGCTGTGTTGGACTACATCCGGTCACAAAATACCAAAGACTCCTATGTCGCGGAGATGATGAAAGTGTCGGAAAGCGCCGCTTCGACCGTGGAGCATGCGGTGGAGTTCAATGAGTTGGACTTCCACCTCAACAAAAGCATCGATGCATTGCCGGCGAAGTGCCGCGAGGTGTTCACGTTAAGCCGCTATGAGAATTATTCTGTGCGCGAGATCGCAGAGAAGCTCGAAATCTCTCCCGAAACCGCCAAGTATCACATCGCGCATGCCTTAAAAACACTCCGGCTGAACCTGAAACACATCTATAACTTTTTTTTGTAGCCCACCCACACATCCACCCTGCTCAACCGACGTACCGGTGAACCCTACACCACCGGAAATGAAAAAAAACGAGAAGAGGCTGGAAGATTCTTTATCTGGTAAAAAACTGGAAGACGGAAAGAGGTCCTTGCATTCGAGGACGAGGCCGTACGCAAAATCGCAGAAAAGCTGAAAATTTCCCCGGAAACGGCCAAACATCACATCGAACGTGTCTTGCATGCGACGGGTAAGAACAAAGCCGCCCAGTAATTTTTTTTGCAGCGCACCTACCCGTTCGCGCTGCTGATCCGACATACTGATATACACGAAATACCGTTTAGCCATGGCAAACAAGAAAAAGGGACTGCTGGATTTTTTATCCGGTAAAAAATCGGAGGAAGGAAAAAAGATCTTCGAGACCTGGTATAATTCAATGCCCGAAACGGATCATCCCGAGCTTGAGGCCTCGGAAGAGACCCTCAAAGATGAGTTGGCGAAGATCAAAAGCAAAGGCATCGTTCCCTTGAAGCAGGATGAGCGAAGTTCGGTCGGGGTCTATTGGAGGGCGGCTGCGGTTGCTTTGCTGGTGGTTTCTGCCGGTATTCTCCTGTATGTCAAACGCGATATTTTTTCAAAAGAACAAATCAAGTACACAGAGCATTATGTGCCCAAGGGAAAACTGTTGCAGCTGTCGTTGTCGGACGGTTCGCAGGTGTGGCTGAACTCGGACACAAAATTTCGGTATCCGGAAGAATTCGGATCCGGCGTTCGCGAAGTGTATCTGGAAGGCGAGGCGTTCTTTGACGTAAGCAAAGATGCATCGAGGCCATTTCGGATCCTTTCGGGAGGAAAATTAACCACCACCGTGCTCGGCACCAGCTTCAATGTGAAGGCCTATGGCAACGATGAATTCAATGAAGTAGCGGTCATCACCGGCAAAGTGTCGGTGGTTCATACTACGGCCGATAACCGTTCGTCAGAAGTTTTGTTGCAACCTGGGCAGAAAGCGGTGCTGATAAAAGCGCAGGATATGCTGAGTAAAGAAGCATTCAGCGACGTGGACCATTATACTTCCTGGAGAGACGGTAAACTTATTTTTGAGGATGCCCCGGTCGACGAAGTCATATCGTCACTCGAACGGTATTACAATATCGAGATCAAACTGAGTTCCAAGAACCTCGAAGCGTGCCGCGTAACGGCGACGTTTGACCCGATGCCGCTGGAGAAAGTCATGTATTTGCTGTGCTTCACGCTAAACGCGGAATACATGCATACCGGAAAGAAATACGCCATCACCGGAGCAGGTTGCAACCCGAATCACCCCTAAATCCCCTAGCATATGAAAATCTTCAGCAACAAAATAGATTATGGATGATCCCCGCAGCGGACATCACAGATGTCCTGTAAAAAAGAAATAGCGGAGGAACCCTTGCAAAGCCCATTCCGCTACTTCAAAACATTATCCTGATGAACAGAATAACTTCATAAAAATATGAAAATAGAATCTCTACGACATGACTATTGGTTAAAAATAATGAGACTGACCACTGTAGCTTTCCTCTTGACAACCACCGTTTTGTCGGTGGCCCGGGCCAGCGATGCCTCCGGTCAGAGCGTGCTCGATCAACGCGTTTCGTTGCGTGCAAAAGACCAGCCTTTGCGGGACGTCTTTAAGACACTGCAGCAGCTGGCGGATGTGAACTTCATGTACAAAAGCTCGGATGTAAATGCCGACAAGAAGATCACGTTTTCCGCGGACAACAAGGAATTGAAGGACGTGCTGACAAAGCTGTTAAAGCCGATCGGCCTTGATTTTACGGCGGTGGGAAAGAATATCGTGGTAAAGCCGATCCTCAAAACGGAGCCGACGTCGTCCGCCGCCAAGATCAGGGTGACCGGTATCGTCTCCACGGCCGACACGGGAGAAACATTGCCCGGCGTGAACGTATTGCTGAAAGGAACGGAACGAGGAACCACCACAGACGCCGATGGAAGCTATGCCATCGATGTGGATGACGAAGCGTCGGTGTTGGTCTTTTCTTTTATCGGTTTTAAGGTGACCGAAGTGATTGTGGGAGCCCAGACCAAAATTGATGTGAAGCTGGAACTCGATGCCGTGCAACTGCAGGATGTCGTGGTGGTGGGATATGGAACCGCCAAGAAATCGGAAGTGCTCGGTGCAGTGGGTTCACCCAGCCTGAAGGAAGCGTCCAGCAGGAACTATAACACCGCAGCCGAGCTGCTTCAAGGGACGGTGCCCGGCGTTACGGTGATGAACAACGGCGGTGACCCTACCGGTTCGCCGGATATCAGGATCCGCGGCGTAGGCTCGCTCAACTCAGAGGCGCCACTCATCATTTTGGATGGGGTGATCTATTGGGGTGCCTTGAGCACGATCAGTCCCAACGACATTGAATCCATTTCGGTATTAAAGGATGCGGCATCCGCAGCGATCTATGGGGCAAGAGCTTCGGGGGGTGTCATACTGATCACCACGAAATCGGGAAAAGCCGACAAAGTCAACATTGAAGTGAACTATCAGTTGGGCGTTCAGCAGGTTGCCAAGAAACTTGAGCCGCTGAATGCGGCCGACCGCGCGGATGCTGCCAACCTGGCCACCGACAACGCAGGCCTCCCGCGTATCCCGGCATTTGATGCCGCGCTTAATCCGGATTCACGGATCACCAAAACTAACTGGATGGATGAGATCTTTCAAACCGGTGTGATCGAAAGCCTGGATGCTTCCCTGAGTGGAGGAAACAAGGTCTCCAATTATTTCATCTCCGGCGGATACCGGAAGAATGAAGGGATCTTGCTCAATACACAGGCAAAGCGCTATACGGCCCGGATCAATTCTTCACACGAAATATTCAAAGGCGTGCGTCTCGGGGAAAATATGTCCTACATGTTTTGGGATGGTCAGACGGGGAACACGTCCAGCGCCTATACCGGTGCGATCATGACGGCGCTTTACTATCCTGCCAATGCTACCGTTTATCGTGAAGATGGATCCGGTAAGTTTGGCGGCGTTCCCGATGCGTATTCAAATGCTTATGGTGACCTGATCAACCCGGTTGCCTATTTGAAACGGTTGGATAACCATACGCCTACGTCGACCCTGGTGATCAATCCGTACCTGGAAGTGGAAGTGATCAAAGGCCTTAAGTTCAGAAGCAACTGGGGGCTCACGCAGATCCGGCGCAACAACAAACAGTTCAACGTGAAGGTGCTGGAGACCGGGAAGATCTTTGACTTCAACGAACTCTATCAGACGAGCGACAATCAGGATGTTTTTCTGACGGAGCAAACGTTGGCGTATGAAAAGGCTATTCGTGAAGACCATCATATCTCCGCGTTGGCAGGGTTCACCTACGAGCGAAAGAAAAGCGAATGGTCGACAGTGAAAGGTACCGGTTTTGATAATGAAGATCCCGCCTATCGCTACATGTCGAATGCCACAACGCTCCAGACGATTGGCGCGGGCGGCCCGGAAGAAAAGGTGATGTCGTATTTGGGCCGGTTAAATTATAACTACAAGGGCCGGTATTTATTAACGGCGGTGATCCGTAGAGATGGAACGTCCAGACTGATCTCCGATCGTCGCTGGAAGAACTACCCCTCGGTTTCGGTGGGCTGGAACATCGCGGAAGAGTCGTTCATGCAAGACGTGTCGGTGATTACGGACCTGAAATTGCGGGCTAGCTGGGGAAAGATTGGAAACTTAGGAAGTTTGCCGCTCTATCCGTTCGCCGTTGGGCTGGCGCGTACGCGGGCTTGGCTTGGTGGCGACCCTATCATCAACTATGGTTATGCCGAATCGGGTTTGTCAAACCAGAACCTGGTGTGGGAAACTTCCGAGCAAAAAAATATTGGTCTTGATTTCGGGTTGCTCCAAGGAAAACTTAGCGGATCCTTGGATGTGTTCCGGAAAACTAACTATGACATGCTTTTCCAAAAAAGTCTTCCCGGCACGGCCGGAGCACCGGACGGTCAATGGATCAATGGCGGAGATGTCGTAAACAAAGGCTTTGAATTGGGACTGACCTATAGGAAAAATGAAGGGCCGGTTAAATTTGATATCACGGCCAACTTCTCGCGTGTTAAAAACGAGATTCGTTCGATCACGGAAGACAACAAGTTCCTCAATGCAGGTCCCGCGGTGAGAACGATGCCCCAGGCAAACATCAACATTGTGGGCAGCCCTTGGAACTCATTTTACGGCTATCAGACCGCCGGATTGTTTAAGTCCGATGACGAAGCCACCAACTACGTGAATGCATCCGGAGTGAAGTATCAACCCGCTGCAAAAGCCGGTGACTTCAAATTTGTCGATAAAGATGGCGACGGCGACATCGACAACGACGATCGCACGATCCTGGGAAGTCCTTTTCCGGATTTCACCTATAGTCTCAATGGAAATGTATCGTTTAAAGGGTTTGACCTGAACGTCTTCTTCCAGGGCGTACACGGCAACAGCATTTTCAACTCCGCACGGGCGCTCGGCCTGAACGCCGGCTATGGCTATAACTTGCTGGAAGAATCGAAGAATGCCTGGAGCCCCACCAACCCCGACGCGACGATCCCAAGACTTTCGATGTCGGATCCAAACAACAACTGGACGAGGGTATCCGATTTCTTTATCGAAGATGGCTCTTTCCTGCGCCTGAAGAACGTTACGCTGGGCTATACGCTCCCGACGAGGATCTTCAACAAAGTTCAGATGAGGATCTATGTTACCGCGCAAAACTTGTTCACCATCACCAACTATTCCGGAATGGATCCCGAAGTGGGCATCACCAACTCGGGTGTGGATGTGGGAATGTATCCACTGGCAAGGGTTTATATGTCTGGTCTTACGCTTAAATTCTAATCACCTATGAAAAAAATATTTTGTGTAGCGGCCATAGCAGGATTGTTGATGGCCACCGGTTGCGACCTGGATGTTGTGCCACAGGGATCTCCGACGACAGGAACGTTCTGGCGGACCGAGGCGGATGCGATCGCCGGTATCAATGCGGCATATGCCGAATTTTCGAATGACGACATGTATGGCCGCGGATTTTTCTGGCTCAGCAACGCCAGCAATGATATCGGCACCAAACCGCGCGCGTTCTCCGAGAACGTGAAGGCCTTTAAGATCACCGGAAACGAAAGCGAAGTGAAGAGCATCTGGAGACTTCACTACCTGACCATGAAACGGTGCAACGACGTGATCCGCAATGTGCCGAACATTGAGATGACTGAATCGCTAAAGAACAGGATACTGGGCGAAGCACACTTCCTTCATGCCGTCATGCACCTGGAGTTGGCGTATCACTACGGCGATGACCGCAAAGGTATTCCGATCATTGACCGGGAAGATTTTGAGAATGCCTACGTTCCCCGGCCGGCCAATGTGAAGGTCAACTACGATTACATCATTGAGGACCTCAAAGCCGCAGCCGACTTGCTGCCCTATTTTGAAGACTATGGACAATCCGACAAAGGCCGGCCTCACAAAACGGCGGCGTGGGCATACATTGCCCGAACAGCGCTCTATGCGAAAGACTGGGCAACGGCCGAACTGTACGCCGACAAAGTGATCAGCAGCGGAAAACATTCGCTCCTGGACAATTTTGCAGACGTCTTCAAGATCGCGAACAATTTCTCCCCGGAATACATCTGGTCCGTTACCTCCAGCGCAAAAGATACCGGCCTGGGCTCGATCTTTCCCGGTGTGCTCCTGGAAGATAAAGGCTGGGGACAGTATAACGGCTGGGGTGTTTTTTATCCCACGCAAGACCTCTACGAAGAGTTTGAGTCCGGTGACGAAAGAAGAGAAGCCACGATCCTCAAGACCGGCGATGTCTTCAAGTATTTCGGAGCAGATGCCACGTTTAACCAGGGCGCATACGTAGTGAGTTCCAGTAACCGTACCGGTCTTCAGTTCCGGAAATTCATGGAGCCTTACGGCTATCCGAAAGTAGGCGGCTCCGTAGACATCAACTATGTCAATACCAACGCCGATAAACCGACAACGGCGCTGAACGTGCCGCTGGTGCGGTATGCCGATGTGTTGCTCATGATGGCCGAAGCAAAACTGATGCAGGGCAAAAATGCCGACAATGAGATCAACCAGGTGCGGGAACGCGCGGGGTTAGATGGCCTCTCCGGCGCCACCCTGACAGACCTCAAACATGAAAGACGCTGCGAGTTGGCAGGGGAGTGGACCGACCACCACTTTGACCTCGTGCGTTGGGGTGATGCGGAGGCCACCTATGCAAAGCCACTCTACCATGCCTATGCGTTGGACAACGGACAACCGAAGGTAATTTACGCGGGCCGGGTCTTCAACCCCGCCGTGCACCACGTGTGGCCGATCCCTCCGGATGAAATCGCCGTGAGCAAAGGGACGCTGACACAGAACGAGGGATGGTAAATTTCTGGTGAAGAATAAAAAGCCGGTATGCCGAAGGGATACCGGCTTTTTTATTTTTTGACACTGCCGCTTTTGAGACAGGAGCGGTCGTTTTTATTTTCTTCGAATAATTGGTCGCCATTGCCTAAATTTCATTTGGAATCCAGGTTTTATGGTTGACACTACCCCAAAGGAGTTTGATGTGATCATCTGCGGAGCAGGCCCTGCGGGGAGCACGTGTGCGCTGGCGCTGGCCGGCTCGGGATTGAGCGTGGCGGTCCTGGAGAAAAGCAGTTTTCCGCGCGACAAGACCTGTGGCGATGCGGTGGCGGCCTATGTGCCCAAAGTGCTGGCGACCATCGACAGCGCGTTGGCCAGAAGCCTGGAAGGTTTTACGGAGAAGGTCAACGTGAATAGCTGCCGCCTGGTGGCCCCCAATCAAAAAGCGTTCGATCTCCGGTTTAGCCAGACCGGATTTATTTCCAGGAGAATGGATTGGGATAATTTTCTTTTTGAAAAGGCTGCTGCGCAAAGCAACACGACATTTTTTTTGAACCACACCATAAGCGATGTAACGATTGCCAGCGATGGGGTAACGGTCGTGGCCGGCAACACGGTGTTTAAAGGCAAATTGGTGATCGGCTGTGATGGTGCTCACTCCGTGCTGAATCGAAAAGTAACCGGCACAAAACCTGATCCGGATCATCATTGTGGCGCGGTTCGGGCGTATTATCGCAACGTGTCCGGCATTCCGGAGCATACCTTTGAGATCCACCTGGTGAAAGATCTTTTGCCGGGATACTTTTGGATATTTCCGGTTAAACATAACCTGGCGAATGTTGGCCTCGGCGTTCTATCGTCTGTGATCTCGAAGCGAAGGATGGATTTGCGCGCTTGCCTTCAGCGGGTTGTGGAAGAGATCCCCTACGTCAGCGACCGTTTTAAAAATGCAGAACGCGTCGGGAAGATCGAAGGATTTGGTCTGCCGTTGGGATCCCGGAAGGTTCCCATGAGCGGTGATCGTTTTATGTTGTGCGGCGATGCAGCGTCGTTGATTGATCCTTTGTCAGGCGAAGGCATCGGCCAGGCCATCGTATCCGGACGTTATGCGGGATGGCATGCAAAAAAATGTTTTGAGGAGAATAATTTTTCCGCCGGCTTTATGAAACAGTATGATGCCCAGGTCTACGAGAAATTCTGGTCGCGGCACCGTAAGAACTATTTCATCCAGCAGTTGATGAACAATGAATGGCTCCTCAACGGTGTTTTCAATGCGGCGTTAAAAAGTAGGTTGGTCAGGAGTGTTGTGTCGAAAAGTTTTACGTGACCCTGTGTGAAATTATTTTTAGGTTGATCCCTTTCGGAATTTTGCCATTTCCGTGATCAATTTTACAGGCACAGGTTTCTCATATGGAAATTTGATCGCGCTTTTAGAGACCTCAAATGCCGACAATTCTTCTTTATACTTTTCAAACACGGTAAAAGGCGGCGGACACGAGAGCGAGTAATGTTTGGCATAGGCCGAGTAATAGAAGATCCATTTGCCATTGAGTTTGAACGCCGGCATTTGGTAGCTAATCAATTCTTCCGCATCGGGGACGGCCTTCTGAATGGTTTTTTGAACCAGGCGAAAGAATTTACAGAGTGACCATAGAGACTTCAGGAACACCTTCCGGAATCAAAGGCAGTGATGGTAAATGCAACTCACGAATAGAATTTTTTCCTCAGGCTCAAAAAGTAAGATTCGATAAACCGATAGCTGAGAACGGAAAGCGTCATGGCGATGACGAGGGCGATCAAAGCATACAGTGTGCCATAAAACAAACCCGTGCTGCGGTCCCAATGGGCGAATCGAAAAATCAAAATGCTGGCCTGGATGCCGATCGTGTGAAGCAAATAGAAGGAATAGCTATACTTTCCGAGGGAAGACAAGAACGTGTGGTTTCCGAATTTGTAAAACGATTGCCTGGAAAAATTCTGTTCCATGATGATAAAACCAAAAAATAACGACACGAGTGTGCTGTCAACCGAGTTGTAGCCATACATCAGGAGGAGAAAACCCGCCGCATAGATCACGATGACCAGGAGGCGTGGCATCTGCTCCATCTTGGTAACAAAGGTCTTGTTGAAAAAGGATAGATATCCCAGCAACGCACCCACCGCCAAATCGGACATGCGGGCGAGGGTGTGATAATACAATTGAGGTCCCTCCAGAACGTAGTTCCTGAAAAAAAAGCTGGATACGATCACCAGGACAATGGCGATCCAAAATTTCCGGGTGCCAAAAAGCAGGAAAAGGATTGGCCAGAAAATATAGAATTGCTCTTCAATGCCGATAGACCAATTGATGTTGATCATCATCGGCGCCACGTCGATCAAATCGTGCTGTGCCACCAGGATGCTATCGAAGTTCCCGAGAAAGAGCACCTGGTATAGAAAGTGGTATGGGTTTTCGTTCGGATAGCCCAATTTGACCTTGATGATCGGGTAGATAAAAAACGTGAACGCCAGCGTCACATAATACAACGGCCATATTCGCAGCACTCTGCGCACATAGAAATTCCGGATGTTAAAAGCTCCCCCGATCTCCTTTTCTTCGATGATTAAATAGGTGATCAGGTAGCCGCTCAGCGTAAAAAAGAAGGAGACGCCCAGGCTGCCGTCTGAAAAAACATTGACTATTTTTTTTACAAAATCGAAAGGAATAGCCGCGATCAACGTTGCACCGAAAAGTGAATGCGAAAAGAAGACGACCATGGCCAATACAAATCGAAGTCCGTCTAAATGGGGAAAGTACCGCTTTGGAGCAGCTAATGAATCTGTAGTCATGTAAGCAATTTGTACGGGGCTGTCCGCCTTTTCTTCTTTAATTCCTGACGGGGGTTCGATCCTGGCGGCTCGTTGAAGCGAGCGAAAGGGGCAAAAATAGCAACTTAAAAGGAAAAGGGGCCATAGTTTCGCACAATTCTCGAATGGCTCATCCGGGTCAGATTCCACACTTAAGCGACGGCTGAACTATTGCAAGCGTGTTGAGGCTATTTTTACCTCATAAAACCTTTGGCCATGAAAAGATGCCTTCTGTACGTCGCGTTTTTGTTTTTCCTCTTTCCGATCCCTGCGGTCCGTGCCCAAGTCCCGGTCGCGAAAGATCCCTTTCACAAAGTTGTATTCGAAAACGAGTTCGTACGCGTTTTAGACCTGGTGATCCATGGCACGGACACCACGAGCCTGCACATCCATAGCGCAGCGTCTGTGGTCGTGTTCCTGACAAAGGCACCGTTGGTGATCCAAGCCCCTGGCGAAGCGCCGGTCGTCACGAAGGTAAACCTGGGTGATGTTGGTATACCGTCCGTACGATGAGCGCCCGACAACACACAAAGTCTGGAGTGCGGACGGGTCGACCATGAGGTGTATGGTGATAGAAGTGCGGCACGCTGCAATACAACAACGGGATTGCATACCGATCGCTGCGTCAAACGCAAAGGCGTTGTTCCAGCAGAAGCCGGTGAACGTATATGACCTGAAAGTGTCGCGGGCTGATGCGTTCACGCTCGCCCCATCGTCATGCCCGTATTTCTTATTGAATGTCTCCGGCCCCATGGAAGCATCGGTGTCGGGAGGGCTCCAGGATCTGAAGGCGGGCGACTTTGTTTTTATTCCAGCACAGTCGCAGGCCACCCTGCGTGCCTCGGGGGATAGCAAGAGCATTTTGATTCAATTAAAATAAAAATGATCGTGTGGGTTGATGTCCCGCAGGCTGTCGTTGACCATTGATTAAATTCGCTGCATGGAAAGCGTAAATCATTTTAGCACCATCGCGCTGCTCATCGGCGAGCCTGCCCGGGCTGCGATGCTTTGGAAGATCATGGATGGCCGTATGCATACGGCGACGGAACTTGCCATCGCCGCCGATCTATCCGCTCAGAACGCCAGTATGCACCTGGCCAAACTGGTGAAGGCGGGTCTTCTTTCGGTCGCTAAACGGGGCAGGCTCAAGTACTATCAATTTGCCAATCCGAATGTGGCCTATGTCATGGAGGCGATTGCCAACCTGGTGCCGAAGGAGAATCTGATGTCGCCGGACGACCTTTCCGATGGCAGCCGGATCAAATACTGCCGCACGTGCTACGACCACCTCGCCGGCAAAGTAGGGGTGGCCATCACCGACAAACTCTTGTCCAGGAAGATCATCGAAACAAACCATCAGGATTTTATGATTTCAGGCAGCGGGATAAAATGGTTTGAGCGCCTGGATATTTCCATTCCCGAACTGAAAGAGAATAAGCGAGCCCTCGCCCGCAAATGCCTCGACTGGAGTGAAAAGCGTCCTCATCTCGCGGGGGCCGTGGGTGCCGCGCTCGCGAACAAACTATTCGATTTGAAATGGCTGCAGCGGACTAAAAATTCCAGGATCGTTTCCGTCACGCCACTCGGTCAGAAAAAAATTTATGACTTGCTTGGGCTTGTCGTGTAATGACCCGGTTGGAAGAGGGTAAAATTTTCCGGGTGGTCCGGATTGAAGAATTCTTTTTTCTTCGGCTGTAACTTTTCTTCAAATCGCGAGTTTCCCCACCGGAAACCAACCAACGGCCACCCTATGATCAGAAGTTATCTTACCATCGCCTGGAGAAGTCTTGTCAAGAATAAGGGAT